>OOAO01000969.1_pt1 | contig 28335 bp, 28 predicted proteins | sample 1671821 | NCBI WGS metagenome assembly OOAO01 (sample SAMN06348196, study PRJEB24527) | human gut metagenome | biome: human gut; feature: ankylosing spondylitis patient; material: feces | host: Homo sapiens | place: China | collected 2015-10 | reverse complement strand
TGTTGCTCAGGTACTTAAAAAAAATATTTTATAATAGTGTTGCGGAATTAAGGATTTATTCTTTTTTCGCTTGCAGTATCTGCACAGACAGCCGAGCAAAGTATCGAACTGGGAGAAGTGGAAGTAAAAGCTGCACGGATTGTTCATAAAACAGACGGTCTGCTGCTCTACCCTTCCGATGCTCAGAAAGAAGCGTCCAGTTCAGGATATAGTGTCTTGCAGAAGCTCAGTCTACCTAATATCCGTATCGATGAAGATGCCCGTAATGTGTCTACTATCGACAATAAAGGAAGCGTACAGTTACGTATCAACGGTATTATTGTAGATCAAGCCGAGATGTTATCACTCGATCCGAAAAGCATCCGTAAGATAGATTTCATTGACAATCCCGGTGTCCGTTATGGTGATGGTGTCGCTTATGTTATCGATATTACGACACGGCGCGCAACCAGTGGATACACAGTCGGTACATCCCTGAGTCAGTCACTGAATGCTAAAAACGGGAACTATACAGTCTATGGTAAGTGGAATACGGGAAAAAGCGAACTTTCGTTGAACTATGATTTCGGATATAAGGATTTTGACGGTAATCGGATGGAGGAAACAGCCTATTATCACTTGAATGATGGATCAGTCTATACCATTCAACGTAACGATATTGCGTCACGCAGCCGGAGATTAAATAATCGTGTGAAGCTGACCTACAATTTAGCTGATTCTACCCGTTATGTATTTCAAGCATCGCTCAGTGGTGATTTCAGTCACGTACCAGGCGACTTCAACCGGAAAAGTGTGATAGATGGAACGGAAGAATATATTGCAATCCAGCAAGACAACAGTCGGACGGGAAGTCCGGTTCTCGACTTATATTATTTCCAGCAGCTTACCCCCAGACAGTCGGTCACGCTGAATGCTGTAGGTACTTATATTGATACAAATTCCTCTACCAGTTACAATGAAGGCTCTCCCTACCGATACAATGTAGACGGAAAGACTTATTCGCTGATGAGTGAAGCTATCTACGAGAATAAGTTGAAACCTTTTACCCTTTCTGCTGGTATCAATTACAGTCAGAAATACACGAACAATACGTATACGGGCGATGTTTCTTCGCTTACCCTGATGCACAACAACCGCTTCTATCTGTTTTCCGAGATAAAAGGCTATTGGGGTAAACTACGTTATTCGGTAGGCATAGGTGCAAGCTACCTGCACTACCGCCAACAGGAGCATACGTACGACTACTGGACGTTTTGTCCTAAAGCTGCACTGAGCTATGATTTCACCAATGCACTGCAAGTAAGCTATAATTTCCAGTCGAACGAGCGTACTTCCCGCATAGCCATGATCAGCGATGCCATGATCCGTACCAACAGCATGGAATGGACTGCCGGAAGTCCTGACCTCAAGCCCAACAGAGAAACATATCACACTCTCAGACTATCGTATTCCGAGGCCCGCTTACAGGCATACATCGAAGGCTTTTATAAGATATGTCATCGCCCGAACATGGCGGTGTACGAACGGACGGCAGACGATCAGTTTATCTATACCCAGCGCAACCAGAAAGAAATAGATGCCTTGCAGACAGCAGGATATGTCAATTATTGGTTGCTGCCCGATAAACTTTCCGTAGCCTTATACGGCGGATTGTTCCGTTGTTTCAACTTCGGATATGACTACACTCACTGTGTGTGCCCTGCATATGCAGGACACACCCCGAAAGCTTTTCAAATAGTTCAAAAATACAAATTTAGTTTTACGAACCAAGTTTTCGGGGTGTTATTTTTCCAGAGGGTGCAAGTCCCTTACGAGCGGATTGAAACCCCGAATCGTTAGCAAGCTGCAAGGTGGTTTATCGTGAGGTATGCACTGAAGGAAGCAGAACTGCAAAAGTCTGTACCGACGAACAGAAAGTACATAAGAGGCATAACAATAAGGATGAGTATCCACAGCAATACGAAGTCCAAAACAGTGTTCTGAACATGCTATTAAATCAGATTATTGTTATGTAGATGTACCGGCGATAGACGGAAGGAAAAAGCATTTACCAGGGGAGGTCTTGGCGATTACGAGTTAATCAATCCAAGAAGTCAGCAGAGGTCATAGTACTTGAGGGCAAACGAGGTGCGAATAGATACCGCATAGGTCTCACAAACAAGGAAGGACTGAACGTAAAGAGGTTTTCAATAGGTAACGGAACACATAGTAGCCCTACTTAACGAAAACAGGTTAAAAACAACTAAAATGATAACAAGAGTAGTACATCCGTTTAATCTTCAAAGAGCATTGGAACACGTGATTGCCAATAAAGGTAGTGCGGGTGTTGATGGTGTTTCTATAAGAGAGCTCCGCAAGGTGTTTTCTGAAAAGAAACTACAACTGATTGAAGCAATCAAACAAGGCAACTATCAAGTACAACCCATTTTAGGTATTGAAATTCCGAAAGGAAATGGGAAAACTCGATTATTGGGTGTTCCCACCACTACAGAACGTGTGTTGCAACAAGCCTTAGCACAAACTATTGCACCACTTTTTGAGCCCGAATTTAGTAATTACAGCTATGGATTTAGACCTCACAAGAATGCCCGACAAGCCGTTGGACAATCTCGGGATTACATCCATTCAGGATTAAACCACATTGTGGATATTGACCTGAAAAACTTCTTTGATGAAGTTGACCACTGTTTATTACTGAATTTAATCTATCAAAAAGTGAAATGCAAAGCTACCATGCAACTCATACGCAAATGGCTCAGAGCACCTATTAAAATCAACGGAAAGCTACGAAAGAGAAGAAAAGGCGTTCCGCAAGGAAGCCCTTTAAGTCCATTATTGTCGAACATTTTACTACATCAACTGGATAAGGAAATGACTCGAAGAGGACACAAATTTGTACGTTATGCGGATGATTTTAGTATTTATTGCAAAAGCCACAATCAAGCCAAGGCAACAAGAGTGGTAATTGAAAAGTTTTTGAAAAACAAACTCAAATTAACTATAAATGAAGAAAAGAGTGGTATCAGAAAACCAATCCACTTCACAATTTTGGGTTTCGGATTCGTACCTACGTACGAGAAAGGAAGTAAAAATCAATACCAACTTATTGTATCGGAAAAAGCATGGAAGAAACTAAAAGAACGACTTAAAACAATCACCCGAAAAACCACACCAGCCACATTTGAAGAGCGTATTGCCAAGATAAAAGAAGTGCAACGCGGATGGTTGAACTATTTCCAAGGCACGAGTATTTTGGGCAAATTACGAGATTTAGATGGTTGGCTTCGCAACCGACTGCGCTATTGCATTTGGCATCATTGGAAAAAACCCGAAAGGAAAAGGAAAAACCTGATTCGATTAGGTGTAGACCAAGACCATGCCTACGCTTGGAGCAGAACACGGAAAGGCGGTTGGGCAATAGCACAAAGTCCTATTCTAGGCACTACCATTACTTTACAACGCTTGAAGAAAAGAGGATATGTTTCCTTAACTGAATTACATTTACAACTTAACCCATCTCTTTGCGAACCGCCGAGTACGTGACCCGTACGCTCGGTGGTGTGAGAGGCGCACTCCGTCAGTTACTGGCGGAGCCGTCTACTCGATTATACTTCTTATTTTCTGACGGGAAATGTTCACGCTTATCTGGGAAACTTTTCGCTTCAGGCATATGCCGACAACGGATGGCGTTTCCTGGAAGGAGAATCTAAGGGATATAACGGAAACAGCATCCTGCTGAAAGGCTCCTATCAGTATAAATCCTGCCAGTTTTCCCTTGCCTGGCAACTGCCATTGATGCAGCGGTATAAGATGTTCGAAACAGATATCTTGAACCGCAATCTTCAGAAATCGACAGCTCTTTACAGCACGGACATCTGTAATCTCGTCAGTCTGACAGTTACATGGAGGTTACACAAAGGACGTAAATACCGGACGGTCAATAAAACTATTCAGTTGAAGGACAGTGATACGGGAATTATCCGATGAGATATTAAAAGTGGAATCTCAGTCCGACGTTGAAGTGAAGGCGGAAGATACCGGTGCTTCCGTCTTCGTCATTCGAATTACCAAACTTATCTTCAGGAAGTGAACCAGAAACATAGCCAATGTTAGCCCCTATCCCAATAAGATCGGACACATGATACTCTGTACCGAGCAAAAAATTATACCCTACACCTGATGCGGAAACACTTCCACTGCCTTTTACAGATTCCCGATAATTGAAATATCCGATGCCAAGCTTTTCTTCTATCGACCATTGGCGAAACCGCTGTTTCATCACAAACTGCGGAGCTATGTATGCCAACTTGACTGCAAAATCTATGTCAGACAGTGAATACGATGATTTATAACCGGAATACATCAATCCGGCTCCGAATCCACTTTCCGTCATCCAGTCGTAACCAGCCATCCAGTCTATACCCCGCTTAGGATGTCCTGTTGCATCTAATGGCATATAAAATTTGCTGACAATGCAGGAATAGCCGATGTTGGCATAGAATGTATTGTGCCTGAAACGGGACGGCTCATCGCAGTTGCATTCTTTCGAATTCCAAGCAGGAGTTACAGCCCTTGTATAAATTTCATGCGTCTTGGTTTCATCAATTAATAGCATATTTCCGGCAATTTGGTGGCAACTGCTCCATATCGACGGCTTCCGATGCTCTGTCAGTGCAAGTGCGTTTCCACCGCTTTGTGCCGTTTCTTTTTTTGCCAGCGCTATTACCTGATCGTACTGGCATTGGGTACTCAGACCGGAATCTAAAACTTTTACCCTACCAATCAGCTTAGCAGATTGCGGAACAGAATCGCCTACTTCATATAAGTAAACTTCTTGTGCCGTTACAATAGGAGTATGAGTACTTTTTATCTCTGTTAGAACTTTGGGAGCACAGCTACCTAAAAATAAAGTCAAAAGATATAAGACAGAAGATTGAATGATTTTTTTCATATATTCAGATTTAAATGGTTTAATTATTACATCATCGAAACCCACACAATACCCAGTACAACCGATACAATGGTGGCTATCAGTCCGGGCATCATAAACGAATGGTTCAGCAGATATTTGCCTATTCGTGTTGTTCCGGTAGTATCAAAGTTTATGGCGGCTATCACTGTCGGATAGTTGGGCAGGAAAAAATAACCGTTCACAGCTGGGAAAAGCGCGATAAGCATATAAGGAGAAATGCCTAGTGCTATGCCGAGCGGTAACAGAGAACGAACGGTAGCTGCCTGACTGAACAACAAGATGGACATCAGGAACAAGGCCACACCAAACAGCCAAGGCATATCGGTAACAAGGCCGAAAATATTCTCTTTCATCACTTCCATGTTTCCTGCGATGAAGGTATCTCCCATCCATGCGATACCAAAAATTGCAACTACGGCCTGCATTCCTGCATTGAAAACAGAACCTTTTGCCGCCTTAATACCATCTGTTTTTGTGAATAGCAAAATGAGTGAGGCGGCAGAAAGCATCAACACTTCGATAATGTGCGACATCTCCATTTGAACTTCACCTTGAGCTGTTGTAAATGTCGGGCGGAGTCCGTCGATAGATCCGAATAAAACGATTCCTATCGTGGCAGCCAAAAAGAGAATGACAGAAGTAAGTGCCTTACCATGACTTGCCACTTCTGTGGTATGATAACCATCACCGGAAATTTCACCAGCTGCCAGTCGTCTTTGATATTCAGGGTCATCTTTCAGTTCCTTGCCGACTTTCATCGAATACAGTGCACCGAGAAGAACTCCAGCCAGCGTACAGGGAATGGAAATCTTCAGGATATCGAACAGCGAAATGTTATATCCGGCAAGCATACTGAGCATAGCAACCGTTGCTGCCGATATCGGGCTGGCAGTAATAGCCTGCTGCGAAGCGATAACTGCGATACCCAGCGGACGTTCCGGACGAATACCTGTATCTTTGGCAACTTCGGCAATAACGGGAAGTACAGAATAAGCCACATGTCCTGTTCCTGCAAAAAAGGTAAAAAAGTAAGTCACAAACGGGCTTAGCAATGTAATATGATGCGGGTTCTTTCGCAAAATCTTCTCTGCCCACTTCACCATCAGGTCCAGTCCGCCTGCTGCTTGCATACAACTTGCTGCCGCAATGACAGCAACAATCATAAGCATTACATCTATCGGGGTGCAGTGGGTTGAAGTCCGAATACAAAGGTCAGCACAGCAAGACCAAGTCCGCCCAATATTCCCAGTCCGATACCGCCTACTCTTGCACCGATAATTATCGCCACAAGGACAAATAATAATTGTAATAGCATAAGAATCTTTATGAAATAATTAATACAAGTTTTATTCTTTTCTCCAGCCGTAGTCGTTGTGATAAACCATCAGCTTACTCATTCCGCCGTCGATGGTCAGGCATTGTCCGTTGATGAAAGAATTGCGTTCGTCGCAGAGAAACTCTACAGCACGGGCGATATCTTCAGGCTCTCCTACCCGTTGTGACGGATGTTGCATGATATCTCCTTCAGTGTAGTCGGGAACATAACTTTCGTCGTAGAACTTACCTGTATCAATCCATCCCGGTGCAATAGCATTGACACGGGCTATGCCGGCAAGGCTTACGGCAAGCGCATGGGTCAGTGCGGTAATGCCTCCTTTGGCTGCCGTATAAGCTTCTGTATCGGACTGTGACTGAAACGCACGGGTTGAGGAAAGGTTTACGATGGAGCCGACACCGGCAAAATGGTGCATGAAGAGCTTGCTAAGCAGATAAGGAGCTGCAACACCGACGCGCTGTACATACAAGAAATCATCGTAACTACATCCGCTGAGGATTCCTCCTTTCATCAAGCAAGCATTGTTTATCAGGCAATGTATTCCTTGTGGAGTTTCTTCTATCACTCTCGCCGCAAACTTTTGCAATACTTGTTCGTCGGCAATATCTCCTGTAAAGCCATAAACATTCATTTGTTTGGCACATAATTTTTCCGTTACAGTCGCAACGGCATCCGCATCCATATCTATAAAATAGACGGCATCACCTTGCGATGCAAAATACTCTACCAGGCAGCGCCCTATCCCTTTGGCTCCGCCAGTTATAACTATTGTTCTCATTGATTGTTATTTTCTTGTTTGCAAAAATACGGAAATTCATGAGTTCTCCCTATCTTTGTGCCCGATTTTATCAACCGTAACTAGCATGAAACCACAATTATTGATAGCATCTCCTGTATCTGGAAGCGGAAAAACTACTTTTACGCTGGGATTGTTGCGTGTTTTGCAGCAAAGGGGATTGCGTACACAAACGTTTAAATGTGGTACTGACTGCCTAGATACTCAGTATCATTCCATTGCTGCTGGTTACGATTCTGTAAATCTGGATGCCTGGCTGGCATCCGACAGTCATATCCAGTCTGTTTATAATAAATATGCAGAAAAGGCAGATGTATGTATAACTGAGGGGAGCATGGGACTCTTTGATGGCTATAATCGTATGCAAGGGAGTAATGCTCATATTGCGCGATTATTGAAGATACCCGTAATATTAGTGGTCAACGCACGTGCAACTGCATATTCAGTAGCGCCTGTATTGTATGGATTCAAACATTTCAAGAATTTGGTTCATGTAGCAGGTGTTATTTTTAATCAAGTTGCTTCATCCGTTCATTTAAATTTGTTGCGTGAAGCTTGTGTCGATGCAGGTGTAGAATGTCTGGGATATTTACCTATAATAGATGATTTTAAATTGCCTTCCCGCCATTCTGGCTTGACACTGACAGCCAGGCGTTCTATAGACGAACAAATAGACCAGATCGCTTCTCTAGTGGACAAATATGTGAATGTAGATAAGTTGTTAAGTTTATGTGAACGCATTTTCCCCTGTCAGCATATTCTTCCTTACACATCTGATTCGGAGTTAGAAAACAGACCGATAACAAACAGTAAAAAGTTGCGTATAGCTATCGCACGCGATCCGGCCTTTTGTTTTTTATCGCGTGAAACGATTGATTCCTTGTCACGAAACGGGCAAATTACCTATTTTAGTCCTATATATGGCAGTGACCTTCCGGAAGCTGATCTGGTTTATATTCCAGGAGGATATCCGGAACTGTTTGCACGTCAGCTATATCGCCGGAAACGATTATTCGGACAGCTTCGCAACTATATTGAGAATGGAGGCAAACTGCTGGCCGAATGTGGGGGAATGCTCCTGCTTTCACACTCTATAACCGCACGTCGTGGGGGAACTGCCTATGAAATGGCTGATATCTTTCCTTTTAATTTTACAGTGACCGATTCGCGAGTATGTACTGGCTATCGTCAAATGAATTACCGGAAACTGATGCTGCGTGGTTATGAATCTCATTATACAGAACAGCTTGTAACGTCTGAAAATTTAATTCCGGCAGCATCAGTTTATACAATGCGTGGTAATACGGTACCATCTTCGTTCTATCGGCATAATAATGCTTATGCCAGTCTTGTACGCTGGTATTGGGGAGTAAATGATATGCTGGATTTATGGAGTGATGAAGATCTTTTATAGTCGGTCTTTAAAAACTGATATTTATTCCAGCCATAACTGTTGCCCGTGGCATCGGATATCCTGCATTAATCTCATATTTTTGCGCCAGCAAGTTCTCACCGCGTGCCCAGATATTCAGCCAGCGGCAAGCTTGATATGAAGCCCGTATGTTCCATAAAACAAATTCTTCCGTTTTAATTGGATCGGTTTGTGTATAAAGTCCGGAGATATATTGTATGCCAGTAGATATATCCCAATGTCTATAGTTAAAGTTGACTCCGGTATAAAGCTTGTGCTTTGGGGCTGCCAAAACAGGATTTTTCATATGCAGATAACTATAATTCCCGTCGACAGACCAATATTGACTGATACGCCAGGCTGCTTGTAGTTCTATTCCAGAATTTTCTATTTCGCCGGAATTCTGATTTAGCATACCACTACCATTGGGATTGGGAAGAGTTTCAATAAGATTTTTCCCGTCAATGTAAAACAAGTTTACTCCATAAGTTAATCTGCCGTTCAGCAATTGTTGCGAAAAAGCCAATTCATAATTCCACATGGATTCCGGTTGTAAATCGGGGTTCTGTGGCGGAAACATATACATCTCCCGTAGAATCGGGTAACGGAAGCCCTTCGATGCAGAAGCTTTCATTTCGATCGTATGGGGCAAATGAAAAGCCAGTCCTGCTTGTGGCACCCATTCCAATCCAACACGTGAATGATGATCTGCGCGAAGTCCGGCATTGAAAGTCAGCCATATTCCTATATTTTGGCGCAGATCAACATAGCCAGCCAATTCGTTTTCATGCTTGTTTACCAGATCTGATGTTGTACCTATATGCTCTCCACTTACATATTCATTCCAAGCCTTACCTCCGTATCGAAACCAGTCAATCCCTGCTGTTATTCGGTTTCCCTTAAAAAACTGCATACTCTGATAGAGTGAAACTCCCATCATATTATCCCGTGAGTTAAAACGCCCATCCTGAGGTTTCTCTTCTTTCGAAGGTGTATATCCGTCGTTAATCCAATGTTTTCCCCAATTGTAAAAAAAACTCAGACCTCCGGATGTCTGTTCATAGTTGTTTTCAATAGCGAATGAAGTTACCCCTCTCGTAATACGCTGGTCACCGTCGAGCAACGGAGCCGTTATCGGTCCCGGATATGATGCATTGAAATGGGTTATGTTTATATCTCCTCGCAAATTCCAGTTGCCGGTCATTTCATAGCCTAATTTTGCATATCCTCCGTATTGTTCAAACTCCATATTATTACGATGCCCGTCTGTACGATTATACGACCCTGACACTACACTGGAAAAACGTCCTTTACGAATACGGCTGGTGAATTCTGATTCCAATGTGTTGTAAGAACCATATCCCATGTGAATATTAGTATTTACACCGTTGTCATGCATTTTGCGGGTGACAATATTTATTACGCCACCCATTGCATTGGAGCCATAGAGTACAGATGCCGGACCTCTTAGAACTTCTACCCTATCGGCAAGAAATGATTGGTAAGCATCTGCTATAGGGTGACCGAATATACCGGCATATTGTGGATGACCGTCAATCATAACCATTAATCTGCCTGTTCCGCCACTTAGGCCACGCAGCGAAATACCTCCGGCAGCACCAGTTGAAACCCCATATCCCATGATACCTCTTGAGGTGACAAACAGTCCCGGAATTTGTTCGGTAAGCACAGGTAATAAAGAGGGTTGCATGGCATGTTCTATGTCGATGCGGTTGATTACGGAAACAGTTTGTGAAAGATGGCGCACATCTGTCTCGTTACGGCTTCCTGTAACCACTACCTCTCCTATTTCATAAACTTTGCTTGCACGAATTGTATCATGTTTTTGTTCTTGCGACATCCCTGGGGTACAGATCAGGTTCAAAAAGCCTGCAAAAACAATTGTTTTTCTTATATTGGTTATTCTATCCATTACTGATTTAGATTTTGATGGCAAAGATACCCTATTTCAGGATATAATACTTACCTCGATTACTGATTATGTTTACTTTATTACGGTTTCTTAGATAAGAAGTGATGTTTTTATAAGCAGTTTATTAGTTTATATAGATTGTACGCGCATTTCTTTTCAGACAAAATACAAGAAAAGTAATGTAAATATTAGAGAAAAAATCATATCTTTGCATTATGATTGAATTAGCAAAACATATTGAAGTATTACTCCTGGAGAACGATTGCGTGATTGTTCCTGGTCTGGGAGGCTTTATAGCTCACTATCGTTCGTGTGTATACAACGAAGATACGGGAGAGTTTTGTCCGCCGGCACGTACAATCGGCTTTAATCCTCAACTTGTCATGAATGACGGTTTGCTTGTACAGTCTTATATGCAAGCATATAATACGGATTTTCCTGATGCAACCCGCAAGATAGAAAAGCTCGTACAGAAACTGAAAGAAGATATTTACCGATACGGACATATATATTTGAACAATGTAGGTACGCTGTATTATAATATGAACGGAGTATATGAATTTGAACCGGAAGCAAATGGTTTCTTTACTCCTTCATTATATGGACTTCAAGGATTCACATTTCCAAAGTTGTCACCAGAGAATGTACCTCAGGAGAAACCTTTGGTCGAATATGCTATGCCCCGCACGGTAAAGACCAGTACACGCCGTTCGTCCTTTCATTATCGCAGATGGAGTAAGAACATAGTAGCAATAGCAGCTGCAATATTGTTATTTTTCTTGTTTTCTATTCCAGTGGAAAACACCTACTTGGATGATGCTGAATATGCTTCTTTAGGTTCGACTGGATTATTTGATGCTATTAAAAATCATTCTATGGCATCAAGTATTATTACGGTCTCTCCTTCTGTTCAGCAACAGGAAAAGAAACAAAAAACAGTAAAAAAGCAATCTGTAAAGAATAATATCAATACACTGAAACCGGTTGCTGTGAAAATTGAAAAAGTTGCAGCTCCATCGGCAAAGCCGACAGCACATGTTGTAAAGGATGTGAAGCAACCTGTAGAAAAAAAGACTCCTGCAGCTAATAAAGTGCCGCAAAAAGCGACTACAAAAGCTGGCAGTTATATTATAGTTGCAAGTCTGGCAACAAATAGTGACGCAATGCAAGTCGTAAAACAAATGCAGCAAAAAGGTTATAAGGAAGCGCAAATTCTGGAATCGGACGGACGTTTCCGTGTTGCAATCAACCGATATACTAATCAGACTGATGCATATAAGCAGATTAAAGAATTGAAGAAAAATGCAGATTTTGCGTCAGCATGGGTGCTTACAACTAAATAAACCGAGAATAATCACATTATGAAAAGAGTCAGATGTCCGAAGTGTGACAACTACATACAATTTGATGAAACAAAATACGAAGAAGGTCAGTCATTGGTATTCGTATGCGATAATTGTAAAAAACAGTTTGGTATCCGTATTGGAAAATCCAAACTGAGTGCAGGTTCCCGTCGTGAAGAAGTCGTTGATGAGAGAGAAGGAACGCAAGATTTTGGCAACGTGATAGCTATAGAAAATGTTTTCGGCTATAAACAAGTGCTCCCTTTGCATGAAGGTGATAATATAATAGGTCGCCGTAGTAAAGGGAATGAAATTGATATTCCTGTAGAAACAAATGATCCAAGCATGGATCGCCGGCATTGCGTGCTGAATGTAAAGCAAAACAAACAAGGTAAAATCGTATATACGCTACGGGATAATGACAGCATAACGGGAACTTTCCTGATGAATGAACTTTTAGGTCCCAAAGATCGTGTACGTATAGAAGACGGAGCCATTTTTACTCTTGGAGCAACTACGCTCATTTTACGAGCAGCAGAAGAAAAATAAATTTTTATATATTAAGGATAACTAAACTAAATAACCTAACTTTTTAACCTAACTTTGTTATGGCATCAAACAACGTAATGATTGTACGCCACAAGCTATTGGAAAAACTGGTCGCTTTGTGGAAGGAAAACCAGCTAGTTGAAAAAATAGATCGTGTTCCTTTGGAATTCAGTCCTCGCCGTTCTCAACCTGTAGGACGCTGCTGTATTCATAAAGAACGCGCCGTAACGAAATATAAGTCACTTCCGTTGCTGGGCTGGGATATGTCTGATGAAACGGATGAACTGACTCCTCTATCGGAATATGCCCGTCAGGCATTGGATCGTAGAAACAAACTTAAAGAAAATATTCTGTGTGTTATAGATGAAGCATGCTCTTCTTGTGTACAGGTTAATTACGAAGTAAGTAATCTGTGCCGTGGTTGTGTGGCCAGAAGCTGCTATATGAACTGCCCGAAAGGAGCTGTACATTTCGACAAGAAAACAGGACAGGCACATATTGATCATGATACTTGTATCAGCTGTGGTATTTGTCATAAAAGTTGTCCTTATCATGCGATTGTATATATTCCGGTACCTTGTGAAGAAGCATGTCCGGTAAAAGCAATCAGCAAAGATGAAAATAATATAGAGCACATAGACGAAAGTAAATGTATCTATTGCGGAAAGTGTTTGAATGCATGTCCGTTTGGCGCAATTTTCGAGATATCTCAGGTGTTCGATGTGTTGGAAGCAATACGCCGTGGTGAACAGGTTGTTGCAATTCCGGCTCCTTCTGTACTGGGACAGTTCGATGCAACTATCGACCAGGTTTACGGAGCTTTGAAAGAGGTAGGCTTTGCTGATGTAATAGAAGTTGCCGAAGGAGCTATGCAGACAACAAGCAATGAGGCACACGAATTACTTGAAAAGCTGGAGGAAGGACAAAAGTTTATGACAACCTCATGCTGTCCTTCATATATTGAGCTAGTAAACAAGCATATTCCTGCTATGAAGCCTTATGTGTCAGGTACAGGCTCTCCTATGTATTATGCTTCACGTATTGCCAAAAAGAAATATCCGGAAGCAAAAGTTGTTTTTATAGGTCCGTGTATTGCAAAGCGTAAAGAAGCACAGCGTGATGAGTGTGTAGACTACGTAATGACATTCGAAGAATTACACTCAGTATTCCGTGGATTAGGTATTGAACTGGCTCAAGCCAATCCGTATAAGGTTGCCTATGAATCTGTTTGTGAAGCCCATGGCTTTGCACAAGCTGGTGGTGTTGCAGGAGCAGTTAAGTCATATTTGGGTCCTAAGGCAGATGGTATAAAGATGCTGCAGTTCTCAGACTTCAACAAGAAGAGTATCGGACAGATGCGTGCATGGGCTAAGACAGGAAAAGTGGATGCCCAATTCATCGAAATGATGGCATGCGAAGGAGGATGTGTAACAGGACCAAGTGCTTATAATGATTCTGTTTCAGGAAAACGCCAGTTGAATCAAGATTTGCTGAAGCGTACGCTGAAATATGAAAATTATAAAGAAGAATAATCTCTTCTCTACCTTATGAGAAGTTTAATAGAACGTCTTCATCGGGAGCATACACTGGCTCCCGATGAATTTCGTATCTTATTGAGTCAGTGTAATGATAAGGATTTATCCTATATCAATGCTCTTGCAAGAGAAGTTTCACATGCTAGCTTTGGAAACCGGATTTTTATCCGGGGACTTATTGAAGTTGGCAACCGATGTAAGAATGACTGCTACTATTGTGGTATCCGGCGTAGTAATCATCTGATAGAACGCTATCATTTGGATGAAGAAACGATTCTGGCGTGTTGCCGACATGGTTATGAACTGGGATTCCGGACGTTTGTTCTTCAGGGAGGAGAAATGAATGATGATGAAATGATTATACGTACTGTGGCCTCTATTCGAAAAGAGTTTCCAGACGTAGCAATTACACTTTCATTAGGAGAAAAAGAAACATCTGTATACGAACGTTTTTTCCAGGCTGGAGCTAACAGATATTTACTTCGTCACGAAACGCATAACGAGCTTCATTATCGCAAACTTCACCCTGAAGCTATGTCTTTGTCCAACCGTCTGAGGTGTCTGGCAGACTTGAAGCGTATTGGTTTCCAGACTGGAACAGGGATTATGGTAGGAAGCCCATATCAGACTATTGATAATTTGATAGAAGATATCCTTTATATCGAAAACCTTCAACCAGAAATGATCGGTATTGGACCGTTTCTTCCACATCATGATACTCCTTTTGCAATGATGCCTTCGGGAAGTTTGAACCAGACACTGCTCCTACTCTCCATTTTCCGCCTGATGCATCCTCATGCTTTAATTCCTTCTACAACAGCACTTGCTACCCTTTCTCCAGAAGGACGAGAAAAAGGCATATTGGCAGGAGCCAATGTGGTAATGCCTAACCTCTCTCCCGTCATACAACGGAGCAAATATTCCTTATACGATAATAAGGCTTCTCTAGGTGCTGAAGCAGCCGAAGGACTTCTTCTGTTGGAACAGCGACTGAAAGTAATAGGATATGTCATAGATAAAGGCCGAGGAGATTACAACGCATACTAAACATCGTTTTATTATTAAATATAAAGTCAATTATGTATAAAATAGATTCACCTCATGCAGAAGAATTCATCAATCACGATGAAATCATGGCTACACTGGATTATGCAAAAGCCAACAAAGACAATCGTGAGTTGATTCGTTCTATCATAGATAAAGCTCGCGACTGTAAAGGGCTTTCTCATCGTGAAGCCGCCGTTCTGTTGGAATGTGACGACAATGATTTGTTGGAAGAAATATATGCACTGGCACGCGAGATCAAACAGCGCTTTTACGGTAACCGTATTGTTATGTTTGCTCCGCTTTATTTGTCAAACTACTGTGTAAACAGTTGCGTATACTGTCCTTACCACATCAAAAACAAGTCGATTGCCCGCAAGAAGCTTACTCAGGATGAGATTCGCCAGGAAGTCATTGCATTGCAAGATATGGGACATAAACGTCTTGCTATCGAGGCTGGTGAAGATCCGCTGCATAATCCGATAGAATATATCCTGGAATCTATAAAGACCATTTACAGCATTAAGCATAAAAATGGAGCTATCCGTCGTGTGAATGTAAATATAGCTGCAACAACAGTCGAAAATTACCGTCGTTTGCACGATGCAGGAATTGGAACTTATATTTTGTTTCAGGAAACTTATCATAAAGAGAACTACGAAAAACTTCATCCACGCGGACCCAAAAGTAATTATGCATATCATACAGAGGCAATGGACCGCGCTATGCAGGGAGGTATCGATGATGTAGGAATAGGAGTACTATTCGGACTTAATACATATCGGTACGATTTTGTTGGTATGTTGATGCATGCTGAACACTTAGAAGCTACATACGGAGTAGGACCTCATACTATTAGTGTTCCGCGTATCTGTTCGGCCGATGACATCAATGCATCCGATTTTGAAAATGCTATTTCAGATGATATCTTCCAGAAAATTGTGGCTGTGATCCGTATCAGCGTTCCTTATACAGGTATGATTGTTTCTACTCGTGAATCTCAACGCTCACGAGAAAAAGTATTGGCATTAGGAGTTTCTCAACTTAGTGGAGGTTCACGTACAAGTGTTGGTGGATATGTACACGAAGAAACTCCCGAAGAAAATTCGGCACAGTTTGATGTAAGCGATCGCCGTACTCTTGATGAAATAGTATCCTGGCTGTTGAGATTAGGGTATATCCCCAGCTTCTGTACAGCGTGTTATCGGGAAGGTCGTACGGGAGACCGTTTCATGTCGCTGGTAAAAACCGGACAAATAGCCAATTGTTGTGCTCCAAATGCGCTGATGACACTACAGGAATATTTGGAAGATTATGCTTCTCCAGAAACGCGTGAATTGGGTGTGAAAATGATCCGTGAACAGATGGAACAGATTCCTAATCCTGCTATCCGTCGTCGTGCTTTGGAAAATCTGGAACGTATTTCCGAGGGACAACGAGATTTCAGATTCTAATTAATAAAGTTTGAATTTTATGCAAGAAACACCTCGTGCTAACCGCCTGCATATCGGGCTATTTGGCAAACGCAATAGTGGAAAGTCATCGCTGATTAATGCCCTTACTAATCAGGAAGTAGCTCTGGTTTCGGACATAGCAGGAACAACCACTGATCCTGTATATAAAGCAATGGAAATACATGGAATAGGTCCATGTGTTTTCATTGATACCGCAGGACTTGATGATGAAGGTGAACTGGGAGCACTTCGTATCCAGCAGACTATGCGTGCTATGGATCGCACTGACATTGCATTATTAGTGTGCACAGGAGATGATATAGAGAAAGAACTTGAATGGAGTCGTTTGTTGAAAGAGAAAAATATTCCAGTAATATGGATATTGAATAAAGTAGATTTGCTGACAGATGTTACTTCTACTATTCGTTCGATAGAAAAAAAATGTGGACAGGTTCCCCTTGGAGTAAGTGCCTGCACTAAACAGGGAATGGAAGATATCCGTCGTAGTCTGATTGCTAAATTACCTGATGAAACAATGTCGCGAGGGATTGTTGGCAAACTGGTGGAAGAAGGAGATACGGTAATGCTCGTTATGCCACAAGATATTCAGGCTCCTAAAGGCAGACTAATCCTTCCTCAAGTCCAGACAATTCGTGAATTACTTGACAGGAAGTGCCTCGTAATGAGTTGTACGACAGATCAAATAGATTGTATGCTTCAAGCATTAGTACATCCTCCAAAACTCATTATTACAGATTCCCAAGTTTTCAAGACTGTATATGAAAAGAAGCCTTCTGCAAGTAGATTGACTTCTTTCTCTGTCCTCTTTGCCCAATATAAAGGTGACATTGATTATTTCATTGAGGGAGCAAATGCTATTGGAAGACTGACAGAAAATTCTCGTGTCTTGATAGCAGAAGCGTGTACTCATGCCCCACTAACAGAAGATATTGGAAGGGTAAAAATACCCAATATGCTTCGTAAAAAGTTTGGATCAGGATTGCTGATTGAACATGTCTCTGGAACAGATTTTCCTGAGGATTTAAGTAAATATGATCTCATCATTCATTGTGGAGCTTGCATGTTTAATCGTAAATATGTGCTAAGCCGTGTAGAACAAGCACGTAAACAGAACATCCCGATGACAAACTATGGAGTAACTATAGCATATCTGGCAGGAATTTTAGATAAAATAGATTATTGATGAAAAAAAGTAGGTTTTATTATTGCTTATTTGTGTAATAAGACCTACTTTTGTTCGACAATTCATCTGCGGTAGTAGCTCAGTTGGTAGAGCATTAGCTTCCCAAGCTAAGGGTCACGGGTTCGAATCCCGCTTACCGCTCTCAATGAAAGCCTTGATAGTTAAGTATTTAGCTATCGAGGCTTTTTGCTTCTAGTATGATATAAATACCTATTTCAAGGGCAACAGAGAGGATACATGTAAACCAAGATGTAAACCGAAAAAACATTATGAATGCCTGTATTTCAGTAGTTTGCTACAAATCTAAGACATTATCTAATGGTGAAAATCCATTGATGCTCCAAGTATCTAAAGGAGGAAAGCGTAAATATCAAAGTTTAGGAATATCTATCCTACCCCGTTATTGGGATTTTACACGAAATAAACCTAAGCCCAACTGCCCTAATAGAGAATATATCCAAAAGATTATCTTGGATAAACAACGAGAACTTCAACAACGAATGTTGGAATTTAATACCGAACAAAAAGAATATACAACTACCACCCTACTCAATAATGAGAATACCAAATTTGAATTAAAGACCGTTAGCGAGTTTTACCATGAGCTGATAGAAAAATACATGCATGAAGGGAAATGCGGTAATCGCCTTATCTATAAAAGTTCTTTCAATTCGCTTAATGCATTCTCTAAAGGTAAAGTAGATATTCCATTCAGCAATATAGATATTTCATGGCTCACCAAATATGAGAAATGGCTACGTTCCAAAAATAATAAAGAAACGACCATAAGTCTTATGTTTCGTACACTGCGCAGTGCTTATAATAAAGCAATTAAAGCAAAATGTGCCCGAGCTTCTGATTATCCTTTTAATGAATATAAAATAACCAAATTCAATACTACAACTTCCAAAAGAGCTATTGCTAAAACTGACATACTGAAGTTTAAAACAGAAATTCAACCTGTAGGGAAGCGGCAGTATATTGAGTTGAGTAAAGATATTTTTATTTTCAGCTATCTATGTGGTGGAATCAATTTTACAGACATAGCTAATTTAACACATGAGAATATTCAAAGTGGTAGGCTGCATTATATCCGTCAGAAAACAAGAAAACAAATAAAGATAGGAATACCACAGGAAGCCATGCGGATAATAGAGAAATATTCAAAAACAGGCAAAGGCTATTTATTTCCGATTTTGGATAGTAAGGTTCACAAAACCGCCTTACAGAAACAGAACAGAATACACAAGCTACTTGGCAAAGTCAATAAAAACCTAAAACTGCTTGCAGCACAACTTGGGGTTGAAGCTAACGTTACAACCTATGTTGCTCGCCACTCATTTGCCAGTGTTCTTAAAAAATCTGGAGTAAACATAGCATTGATAAGTGAAGCGTTAGGGCATTCAGATTTAGCGACCACCCAAATTTACCTTGATAGCTTTGATAATGAACAAGTAGATGATGCAATGAAGAATCTATTATAATAAAAAGAAGTCTGTAGTCTGAAAAGGATTGCAGACTTTTCTTTTATTTTGCAGTATAACTAATCATAACATAGTCAATGAAACAATTGCAATCAATAGAGGAACTACCAGATTTAAAGATAGGTTGGTATGAAAGCTATAAATGCCTTGATGAACCACTTCTGGAATATGTGTGGGAAGTAGCCAATCACTTCCTACCCGATTATGAAGACGTATCTTCCGCACCAGCCATATTTGCCAACAGATATGCGGAAAGAAATCTATCTGTTGAAGAAAGATATGAGAGATCTAAAGAAATGAAAACATTCAAAGGGACTTTGGAAGAATACAAGAAACGAGAATACAGAAAATTGGACGATTCTTTCAAAGAGAAATTTTTATCTAATGAAGATTTACAGAATACCATTGAAGCGTATAAGTTGGACGTTAGCAAGTTTTGGTATCTGCTTCTGTTCGTGTATGACTTTATAGAAGATATTGGCACAAATGCACCCATTATGGGAAAATCTATACTTGAAGATTTTGCTACTTTTCTAACTAAGTTGTGTGATGCGTCAAGTATTACTTTGAAGCAAGGCAATAAAAAAAGTTATTATACAGAAAGAGAAGACTTGATAAATATCATTCAAATTGCACTCCATCATTTCAGCGAATCATACGCTAAGATTATAAATAGTAACAAAGACAGAGAAACAAAAATCGAACTGTTAAAAGAGATAGGCTTGAAAGACCTTATAGACAATAGCTTGTTATCAAAGATGGATTTCAAAGAAAAGTTCAGTCTTGACATATCACATAAAAAATGGAAATTTACTGATATGTTTCTATTCTTTATAGGAAACAGAAAAGCTACCACCATACCCAATAAAAAAGTAAAGGTATCTAAAGACAAGATGATACTTATTTCGAGACTTATCTATACTGTAGGTTATGATAGTAAAAGATATAATGAAGAATACGATTCTGAGAACAATAAAAACAGAATGTTATCCAATCTCCTTAGAAGATACAAGAATGAAAAATTTCCGTCTGTCATAGCTAATAACTACATGGTAATTTCTTAAATAACATACATAAAACCATAGCAGAAATGCGTACTGAAAGTGTTATTTTTTCGGTACGCATTTTTTTTACGTACTAAAATAGACATGCTTTCTACACACATAGGCATTAGGCAAAACGCTTTATTACCCCTTATTTCTTTCCTAATTTTGCAATGTCAAAAGGACAAGAGAACATTGAAAGGTTAAACGGGAATGATTCATTCCATTCAGCATATTAAGGAAGTTCGCTCCGAAGAATAGTAAGGGAGAATTAAGATCATTACCGATAACCAAGTAAACAAATCTTAGAATTTTGAAAACAACAATCAAAGACAGTAAGGCGCCAATGTCAATGATTGCGCTAATAAACATGTTTAATTTATAATAGTAAAATAATATGAGTAATTTTAATTATTCTATAAATGCTGCAAGTTCAGTTCGTGTTTATGACAATCAAGGTGCTTACAACACCCTGCAGGAAATGATGAAACGTAAGGAACAGCTTATAGTAAAGTTCTATGGAAGTAAGGACAATATACCTTGCGCATGGATAGAATCCGCTCGTATGGCAGGATTCAAATACCAACTGAAAGTTGCATCCTATCAAGGCTTGTTGAACTATTTATTCACTGGTGATGTAGCAGACTTCGATACAAACCCGAAAGAAGTTGATACTTTGAATGAGAATGAAGATTTCCAGTTTGAGATGCTAAAAGAAATGATTAAAATCGGGAAGATTATTCAATATATCCCATTGTTCAGAGAACATCCCAAATCAATCAGTGCGATTCTGCCTTGCTTCAAGGGAAAGATAATGTTTAGAATCAAGCGGACAAATGAAACTTTGGAGTATTTACGTGAACAGAAACAGACTATCTAATCAATCTATCTTCCAATCAAATGTAAGGGGGAGTTTTCCCCCTTTTCTAACTATTTAAATGTGAGAAATATGAAGAATAAAGAGATAACAGTCAGCAAGAAAGCAAACGGCAAAATTCAATACTTGACAGAAATTCTACCCGAAATACCCACCAACACAATATTATATAAAAAACTTACGGGACTTGGTGCTACTTACGGAGAATTAAAAGCACACCGCAATTCAGTCATAATAGAGCCGAACAAACCCGTTATCAGTGGAAAATGTAAAGACTCGAAGCATGGAAAAGACAATCTTTTCGGAGTTTTTGATGGTGTCTATACGGATGACATAGTGGCATACATGGAAAGGAGCATCAAACAGAACAAATATTTCAAGATACTCACTACTCCAGAAAGTTTCTACAAGGTACGGGAAGCGTTTGAAGAAATGGATATGGATATACGCTATAACTGCTTTCTATTATTCGACGAGTGCCACAAGATAGTCAAAGATTCAGGTTTTCGTCCCGACATAGCACTACCTATGGATTTGTTTTTTGAATGTGAAAATAAGGCACTGGTGTCTGCCACTCCCATAGAGTTTACAGACCCACGTTTTGAGGAGCAGAAATTCCAGACCATTACCATCAAACCAACATTCGACTATGTTAAAGACATGAATCTCCATGTGACAAATAATCTGTTGCAGGCAGTAAAAGAAGTGTTAGCAGGCCTGAATGGTAATTGCTTTGTGTTCTGTAATTCTACAGATACCATTTATTCAATGATGCACCAACTTGGCTTGCTTGACGAATCCGCAGTATTTTGTTCTGAAAAGAGTGTTGAAAAGCTGAAAGGCTTGAAGTTTGACAATGTTTCTGATATATGGGACAAAGACATAATTAAGCGTTACAACTGGCTAACCTCACGTTTTTATAATGCGGTGGATATTGAACTGGAAGAGAAGCCAACCATCTTATTACTGACAGACTGCTATTTTGCGGACTATACTGCATTTGACCCGAATACGGACACGATTCAATGCGTGAGAAGATTCAGAAACGGTGTTTCCGCTATCCACCATATCAGCAATACCAATCGCAACTTCATGGTGAGAAGCAAGGAAGAACTGAAAGGACGCATTTCATGTTGGAAAGACGTTTACGGTATGTTACAGAATCATTATAATTATGCAACAACCGTTTCAGTGAAAGATGCATATAGTGCTGTTCTTGTCAGTCTGCCCTATGCAGAAATGCTTGATGAGAAAGGAAGAACCAAATATTTCAAGATAGATAATTACATCAATACTGAATTGGTGAAAGGATATTATAATTGTCCTAATAATCTGCATGAATCATATAAGAATTGCGATGCTTTCACTATCAATCATTATAGCCTACTAAATTACAAACTCGGTGATTATGAAAGATTGCAACGTCTTAACAAATCAAACTCCATTAAGGAAAAACGTAAGATAATGGTGCAACAACTTGAATTGCTTGGTAAATGCCAAACGGAAATGGAATATCAGTTTAAAAGGGATTTGGAGAAAGCGGACAGTTTTATTGTGGAAGCATACGACAAAATAGGCAAAGGAGAAATAGAACGGTTAAAATATAATCGAAAGAAAATCAAGGAAGCAATGATTATTGCTGACTACCATGCAAAAATTACGGGAACAGAAGTTTCACAGATGATATACAACTCTTTTGAGGTGGGCATATGGTATTCACGAAAATTTATAAAAGAAGAAATCAATAGAATATTCAATCTGTTCGGCATTGAGCCAAAGAAAGCGGTAACATCACATACAATTCTTGATTTTTTCATGCGATAGAAAAGAAACAGAAAAATATAAAAGGTTATCAATTAACCATGCGAAAAGACATATAGATAAGTACCTTTTTTATGAAAAAATTCCTATATATACCCTGCTTAAAAAAAGTACCTGTACCTGCATATACAGAAAGCTACTTCTTTCTTATACAAGATTATAGGGCAGACGCAAACCGCTTCTATCCTATAATCATCCAAAAAGGTTTATTTTCTTCATAATAGATAATACTGTTGATTCTACTTGGAACTTTCCAATACTATGAATAAGATAGTAAACACCGAAGAAAAGTCCATCCAGACCTTTCTGAAAACAGGTCAGAAATCCTTCCAAAAATATACGGAAAAAACGTCCCGTAACTTAGGGAAAAAGCGTCCTGTAAGTAACGGAAAAACTGTCCACATATCATTACATACATTACTTACATTACATAACAGATAATTCGTTACACTTCATTATCAGATTCAACCTACATTAATTAACTAATTAATAAGACCATGATAATTTACAAACCACACAACAAACTATTCGGTTCAAGAAAGGAACTGAAACAATATCTAGGCGGAACAGGCAGATACAACAAAGCATTAAAGAACGGAGATATTTACAACATATACCTAGAAGAAATGAATAACCAATCCTTTGCGCACAATGGAATCATATATAACACTGACAAAAGACATTCATAAAATCAAAGGAAACAACAAGCTGGAAACAGTACTGGCTATAGCAGGAATAAAATCCATAGGAAACTATAAAACCAATATAGCAGAAACCACAAGGGAATACATTGCCAAAAAAACTGGAATTTCGTTCCGCACAGTAAAATCAATTGTTCCCAGACTGATAGAAAACGCAGATTTCATATTTGACAAGATAGAAACCAGAATCAAATCCCCGAACAGATATTATTTTAAAAAAGATGGAGAGAATTATTTTTTCGTTTTAAACAGTTTCTTCAATGAAACAATAGATACCAAAATAAAAGGATTGCTATTACTTATAAAGTCTGTTTGCAAACAGGAAACGAACAAATATATAAGTGAAAGACCTTATAAAGGAGAACTTAACAAATCGGAACTTGCCAACAAATTGGGAATGGATATCAAGACATTGGATAAATATCTAAAGACAGCCATTAAAGAGGGACAGATAAAAATGATACCTAAAGGACTTCTAATTCTCAATAAATCCATAATTCCAGACTTTAAAAGTACTGACCAGTTAAGCAGACTTTATCATATTATCTATGACTGGTGTCTGGACAATGACGTTATTCCACCAGACAGAAACGATGAAATTACCCTGTCTTCAAACGGACAAACTAAGAGAAACAACCCTGTGTTAAATGCCATCCTGTGCAAGACAGCCAATATGTCCGATGAAGAGATCCGAAGTCTGCTAAACAAAAGAATAGTTTCTAAAGATATTACTTTGAAATACATAGCTAAAGCATTAAACGTAAATATGCACAAGACTGAAACCAAGCCATTAAATATAGTAATAGAGTAAATCAATGCTTACTTCTGTTAGATTACGAGAAATGCGGTGCTGAACTCTTAGCTACCGATTTCTCAGATTATAAATTCCAAATAATTTCAGTTCTAATACAGATTATATAACATATACTTTCTGCATACCACATACAGCTAATAACACTAAAAAAGACTACCTAATTAAAAAATCACTTATATACTGTTTTACTAAAAGTCAAAAGAACAGATGTATAAGGTACTTAATACAGAAATGCCCCTCCACATTCAGGCAGTGAGCTAAAATAGCTAAGAGTGTCTGTTTCTATGGCCCGCACCCCCTTTAGTCCCCTCCTATATATTGATATAAAAAGGAATTATTAATCAATTAAACTTTTATCAATATGAGAAATTTAGTTATCATGCCAGCTATGGCAAACAATCGTGAAAGAATGAATTTGGGTGAATATGCAGAAGAAGCTACCGTTATCATGGACGAACCTGTAAAGCCAACCAATCATTTTATTGAAGCAAACACACAGGAAGTAACATTGAATCATTTAAAGAATGACTGCATTACTCCAGTGTTCTCTAAAGACAATGAACTTACAATCAATCATGCTCAGTTTGTGGAAACAATACAGGATGCAGCACAGTCTTTCTTTTGTGGTGAAAAGGTAGAACAAGCCACAATCAGAACAAGCCACATTATTAAAGGAAGAATCCCAGAAGCAATCCACAAACCAGCCAATCAACTATTGGAATCTGACAAGACCATCTATTATGAAAGGGCAGCATTCAGCATTGATATTCCTACAATTTATGAAACTGTGGGAGGAAACAAGCTGAATCTTTCCATCGTAGGAGTAAGAGCTTACAACCAGATGAATCTATATTCAAAGAAAGTTCCCGAACTTTTCCGCTTGGCTATAGGCTTTAAGAATCAAGTCTGCTGTAACATGTGCATCTTCACGGATGGTTACAAAGATGATTTGAGAGTAAGCAATACTACAGAGCTATATCGTGCAGCACTGGAACTTTTCAGCAACTACAATCCTGCCAGACATATTTATCTGATGCAGCAGTTAGGTAGCACTTCCATGAGTGAACACCAGTTCTGTCAGATAATAGGCAGAATGCGACTTTATCAATGCTTGCCAACAGGCTACCAGAAAGCATTGCCAAGAATGTTGCTTACTGATACACAGATAAACAGTGTAGCCAAGTCATACATTAATGATGAAAACTTTGGTAGCTTTGGAAGTGAGCTTAATATGTGGAAGTTCTACAATTTATTGACTGGAGCTAACAAGTCAAGCTATATTGATTCATTCTTAGACCGTTCTCTTAATGCTACAGAAATGGCTTTAGGAATCAATTCAGCTTTACATGGTGATGAAAGATATAAATGGTTCATTGATTAAATGAGCTTTTAAGAAAGGGCAGCTATTCAGTTAGTTGTCCTTTATTTTTTAATAACGTAAAAACACTACAAAATGGAAAATGATGCTAAATTAATACTATGGGGTATATTGATAGTTCTATTACTGATAATAATAGGTATTATTAATCCTTTTTTACTAATACTGATTATATATGTCATTATCTATATAATGGCTTAATTACACTTTCTCATAAAAGTGAAATAAATTTGGAAATCAGTGCATTACAAAATGTTTTCTAAATTTACTTTCACTTTTATATCTAAACCTATAAAACTGAAACAATATGAGTTTAAAAAACAGTTATACAACAAGCGACTGCCTACAGTGGGATAGTGCAACAAACTTAGTGAGAAAATTATATAGGGATAAAAATTATAGAATAAGTCTACTTATTGGGTGTGGTATTTTCTTTGGCTTACGAATTTCTGACCTATTACAACTTACTTGGGCAATGCTTTTGAGCAATGATGCAAAGTTTACTATTACTGAAAAGAAAACAAGCAAACGTAGGGAAGTGAAAATTAATAAAGAGTTTCAGAAGCACATTAAAGACTGCTATACCGCTTTAAATATTCAGAACTTGAATGAACTTTGCTTTTTATCAGGAAAAGGTAAGAACAAGGTTTATTCTATCCAATGGATAAACATTATACTTAAAGAGTTGAAAAGCAAGTACAATCTAAAAATAGACCATTTTTCTACTCATTCACTTAGAAAGACTTTTGGCAGGAAAGTGTTTGAATCCTCTGAAAATGCAGAATTGGCTTTAGTTAAACTTATGGAACTCTTTAATCATTCAAGTGTAACAATAACTAAAAGATATTTGGGACTTAGACAAGAAGAACTGTTAAACACTTATGACTGTTTGAGTTTCTAATTGATGGGACAAAGTTTGAAAATTCTGTTATTAGAATGCCATTTTCAGAAATGAAGAACTTTGTCCCGTTTCCTTAATATACTGTAACTTTCAAAAACTACTATGTAAGGAAAAATGTATATAATAGATATATAAATCTGCTAGGCATAGTTCCAAGCGAAACAGATTGTGATAATGTAGTTACTTCTGTATTGATACAATGCTTAAGAAAATTATTTTTTTAAAGATGTGATATAGCTTGTAGTTTATGATATGCGTAGTTGGTTTTGACATTTATATTATGAAATTTTATTATCGAATATTTGCAATCTATAGATAATTAATATATATATTTGCATCAATAGTTATAAAAGGTGTATATCAACATGATATGAGTTCCCACATTTTTTATTATTAACAGCTTTCTTCGGGGAATTGGAAAGTACAATAATTAATTATGCTAATACTTGCTTGCATTATTTATGCTTTTATGTGTTTCATCAGCAATTGGGATTTTTTATGGCCTCTAACCATGTTATCAAAAGGAGGGTTAGGCGATTGGGCTATTGTGATAATTTGGATAATACTCTTAATTGCTGGGCTAAATTAAAATTAATGAATACTAGAATTTTTAGCAATTGAATATATAGTAATATCAATAAAAAAACTATACAGATATAAGTACCATATCTTATTTCTAATAGTTTTCTAGAAACTAAATTACACACATAATTTTTATTATATGGAAAATATTTCAAGAAAAGAAGCATTTGATTGTGCACTTGCTTTATATGCTAATGTAATTAATACTATAAATGAAAAAAGAGAAAATTTATATGACTATGCTTTAATTTTGCAGAAGCATTCTTTATCTCCAATTATTTGCCTCACACCAGGAGAGTTTTTTAATTGGAACAATAATGGTTATCAAGAAAAAACATATGCTTTTATACCTATAGGAAATCAATATATAGAGAATTCAATTTTAAATCAATGTGGTACTAATCATGAATTTTATGAAAGAAAGGTTTCATTCGAGAAATTTAACGCATATGATCATCCCTGTTCTTGGATAAAAGAAGTTTTAACAAAACAATACCTAAAACTTTCCTATTTAGGAGATATGTTATGGGAAAATGACTTAGAATATGATTCATCATTCTTTTCTAAAATACATACATGCTGGGTTCGTACACAAGTTGATGAAGTGATTATATATTTCCCTTATTATTCAGAAAAAGAAAGACAAAAATCCTTCACCAACTTATCAGAAAACTTTTATCAAAAAATGACAGAACATTATTGGGAGGATTGATTCAGTAAAAGAATATAAATAAACAACTGCTAATGATCTTTAGAAAATTTTAGTCTGTAGAGTTATGAAAAAAACTCTTATTCTTATATCAATAATTATACCGCTTGCATCTTGCAATATTAAAAATAACAGTGTAAATCGTATTTCGACTATCGATAGCACCCTACAAATGAAGGTAGATTCTATCTTACAAAACAGACTGTCCGAGCTTGATGCTACAGCTGGACAAATCATTGTAATGGAAGTGCAGACAGGAGAAATAAAAGCCTCTGCTGGTACAGAACTAAAACCACAAGAATCAGGCTTGATACGTACCGCCTCACTGTTGGCAGCACTGGAAACAAAGACTGTTCAGCTTTCTGATACTGTAGACGTAAATAATGGCATTTTAGTTATACCTTAATTCCGCAACACTATTATAAAATATTTTTTTTAAGTACCTGAG
>OOAO01000952.1_pt1 | contig 28519 bp, 17 predicted proteins | sample 1671821 | NCBI WGS metagenome assembly OOAO01 (sample SAMN06348196, study PRJEB24527) | human gut metagenome | biome: human gut; feature: ankylosing spondylitis patient; material: feces | host: Homo sapiens | place: China | collected 2015-10 | reverse complement strand
GGCTGGACTCGCTGCTGTCGATCGTGCAGATGCCCGCGGGCGTTCCCGTGGCCACGACGGCCATCAACGGGGCGAAGAACGCCGCGCTGATCGCCGTGTCGATCCTCGCTTTGCAGGATGCCGCTCTGGCGGCGAAACTCGACGCCTTCCGCGCCAAACAGACCGCGGATGTGCTGAAGGCTGAAATATAGTTGGGAAATTTCCAACCGCGTGCGACAAGCTCCTCCCGAGAGAGGGGGTTGGGATGGGGCAGACTGGTAAACGCGGCGGCACGCCGCGAATGACAACGGTCGAAAGTAAAACAACGAATGACGAATAAACAACATAAAGGCGGATTAATGAAGACCATCGGTATCATAGGTGGCGGTCAGCTGGGGCTGATGATCGCCGAGCAGGCGCGGGAACTGGGCGTGCGCACCGTGTGCCTCGACCCGGCGGCCGACGCTCCGGCGTTCAACGTTTGCGACGATCATATCGTTGCGGCCTACGACGATGCCGCGGCGCTCGAGGAACTGTGCCGCCGCAGCGACGCGGTGACCTATGAATTCGAAAACGTACCGGGGGATATTCTGATTCCGCTGTGCGGGAAATACAACATCCCGCAGGGCTACAAACCCCTTTATGATTCGCAGGACCGCCTGCGCGAGAAGTCGAACGCCCGCGACCACGGGCTGCGCACGCCCGGTTTCGAGGCCGTGGACGACGAAGCGTCGCTGCGCGAAGCCGTGCGGCGGCTGGGGCTTCCCGCCGTGCTGAAAACCCGCACGCTGGGCTACGACGGCCACGGGCAGCGGGTGCTGAAGACGGAGGCCGACATCGCCGGGGCGCTGCCCCTGCTTGCGGTTCCCTGCATCCTGGAGGAGTTCGTGCCGTTCGATTCCGAGGCCAGCATCGTGATGGTGGCGGACGGCGAGCGGGTCGTGAGTTTTCCCGTGGGGCGCAATGTTCACCGCGACGGGATTCTGGATTTGTGCATCGTACCTGCCGAAGTCGATTCCGGGGTGCTGGCGCGCATGAAGGCCCAGAGCGAGCGTTTCATGCGCGATTGCGGCTATCGGGGCATCCTGGCCATCGAGTATTTCATCAAGGGCGGTGAAATCTACTTCAACGAGATGGCCCCGCGCCCGCATAACTCGGGTCACTACACCATCGAAGGCGCGACCACGAACCAGTTCCGCGAACTGGTCCGCTATCTGGTCGGGGAGCCTTTGCAGGAGCCGCAGCCGGTGGCTCCCACGGTGATGAAAAACATTCTGGGACAGGATCTCGAAGCCGCGGAGCGAATCGCCGCGGAGAACCTCCCGGGCGTATATGTCCACCTCTACGGCAAGACGGAGAACCGTCCCAAGCGCAAGATGGGCCACATCACGTTCGTGGGGATGGATGCCGCACGGTTCGAGGCCGAATGGGCCGGACGTTTTGTGAAATAACCGATCGAGCCGTCCCGCAGGCAAGTCCCCTCCGGGGAGGCCGCTTACGTACACGGCCAAAGGACGTGATAACGGCGTATTGAGCCGCTGAACGATGAATGAAATACAAACAGAGATAAATGAATAATACGACCAATTACCGCATTTTTGTCGAGAAATTACCCCGCTTCCGGGTCGAGGCCGAGAGCCTGCGCCGCGAGCTGAACACCAATCTGAACCTGTCGCTGGGCGAGGTGCGCCTGCTCTGCGTCTACGACCTTTTCGGCTTCAGCGAAGAGCTGCTGGAAAAGAGCCGCTATACGGTTTTCGGCGAGGTGGTGACCGACTCGGTGACCGACACGTTCGACCTCGCGGGGCGCAAGTATATCGCCGTGGAGTATCTGCCCGGGCAGTTCGACCAGCGCGCCGCTTCGGCCGTCGACTGCGTGCGGCTGATCGATCCCGAGGCCCGGGTCGACATCCGCTCGTCGAGGCTGCTCGTTTTCGATGACAAGACGACCGACGGGGAGCTGGCGAAGATCCGGCATTACTACATCAACGCCGTCGAATCGCGTGAGAAGGACCTTTCGGTGCTCAGCGACATGGAGCAGGCCGAAGTGAAGCCCGTCGGGGCGCTCGAAGGGTTCCGGGAGATGGCGGATTCCGAACTGGAGCCTTACTGCAAGACGATGGGTCTGGCGATGAACGCCGACGACCTGCGCGAGGTGGTGAAATACTTCCGTTCGGAGGGGCGCGATCCCTACGAAACCGAGCTGCGCATCCTCGACACTTACTGGAGCGACCACTGCCGCCACACGACCTTCACGACCGAGTTGGAGGGCATCACCGTCGAGGAGTCGTTCGTCAAGGAGGAGATCGAAGATTCGCTGGCGCTGTACCTGCGTATCCGCCGCGAACTGGGGCGTGAGCACAAGAGCCTCTGCCTGATGGATATGGCGACCATCGGCGCGCGCTACCTCCGGCAGAAAGGCCTGTTGGACGATCTGGAGGTCTCGGAGGAGAACAACGCCTGCTCGGTCTACATCGACGTCGATGTAGACGGGCGGACCGAGAAGTGGCTGTTGCAGTTCAAGAACGAAACCCACAACCATCCGACCGAGATCGAACCTTTCGGCGGGGCTTCGACCTGTCTGGGCGGCGCCATCCGCGACCCGCTGTCGGGCCGCAGCTACGTCTATCAGGCGATGCGCGTAACGGGCGCGGGAAACATTTACCTGCCTGTGTCGGAGACCCTTTCCGGAAAACTGCCGCAGAGCGTCATTTCGAAGAAGGCCGCGGCGGGCTATTCGAGCTACGGCAACCAGATCGGACTGGCTACGACCCATGTCCGCGAGATCTATCACGACGACTATGTCGCCAAACGCCTCGAAGTGGGGGCTGTGGTGGGGGCCGTGAAGGCTGCGAACGTCCGCCGCGAGCGTCCCGCACCGGGCGATAAAATCATCATGTTCGGCGGCCGCACGGGCCGCGACGGCATCGGCGGTGCGACCGGCTCTTCGAAGGAGCACGACGCCAAGTCGCTCGAAACCTGCGGCAGCGAGGTGCAGAAGGGCAACGCCCCCGAGGAGCGCAAGCTCGAGAGGCTGTTCCGCCGTCCGGAGGTGACGCGCCTCGTCAAGAAATCGAACGACTTCGGTGCGGGCGGCGTCAGCGTCGCCATCGGCGAACTGGCAGACGGGCTGGACATCTACCTCGACCGCGTGAAGACCAAGTACAGCGGTCTGAACTCCACGGAACTCGCCATCAGCGAATCGCAGGAACGCATGTCGGTGGTGGTCGAGGCGAAGGACATGGAGGAGTTCATGGGCTACTGCCGCGAGGAGAACATCGAGGCGGTGCACGTGGCCGACGTGACGGACACGGCGCGCATGCGGATGTTCAACGGCGACAGGAAGGTCGTGGACCTCAAGCGCGAATTCATCGACAGCGCCGGGGCGAAGCATTATGCCGAGGCGCGGATCGGCGCGGTGGAAAACCGCGATCCCTTTGCCCGTGAAGTGGCGGGGGAGACCCTCGCCGAGCGTTTTACGAACAACCTCAAGGATAACAATGTCGTCTCGCAGCGGGGCCTCGTGGAGATGTTCGACGCGACGATCGGCCGCTCGACGGTGCTGATGCCCTTCGGCGGCCGCATGCAGCGCAGCGAGACGCAGGTCTCGGTGCAGAAACTCCCCACGGACGGCTATACCGACACGGCCAGCATCATGGCCTTCGGCTACAACCCCTACGTGGCTTCGTGGAGTCCCTACCACGGCGCGGCCTATGCCGTCGTGGAAGCTGCGGCGAAGGTCGTGGCCGCGGGTGCGCGTTACGAGAGGATGCGCTACTCCTATCAGGAGTATTTCGAGCGTATGACCCGGAATCCCGAGTCGTGGGGCAAGCCGCTCGGCGCGCTGCTCGGTGCGCTGAAGATGCAGGTCGAACTGGGCCTGCCTTCGATCGGCGGCAAGGACTCGATGTCGGGCACGTTCCAGGACATCAACGTTCCGCCGATGCTGATGGCCTTCGGCATCACGACGGTCGACGCTTCGAAGGTCATTTCCACCGACCTCAAAGGCGCAGGACATCGCATTTACCTCGTCCGCCATACTCCGCTGGAGAACCGGATGCCCGACACGGCGCAGCTGAAGGAGAACTTTGCGTTCGTCAGCGGGCGGATCGAGTCCGGGAAAATCCTCTCGGCGTGGTCCGTGGGCTTCGGCGGCGTCGGAGAGGGCCTTGCCAAGATGGCTTTCGGCAACGGCGTCGGCGCGGAGATCACCCTCGACGAGCCGAAATTGTATGAATACGCCTACGGTTCGATCCTCGTCGAGTGTGAGGGCACGTTGGAATATCCGCATGCCGAACTGCTGGGCTTCACCGTCGCCGAGGAGGCGCTGACGGTCAACGGGGTGAAGATGCCGCTCGAAGAGCTTTACAAGGCCAATACGGAGAAATTTGCGGCCGTTTACCCCGACAAGGGCCGGAACTCGGCGGAGGTGATGACCTCCGCACCCGCCCCGAAAACGTTCGTTTATCCCGGCGAGGCGGTCGAGACCCCGGTGGTCTATATTCCGGTGTTCCCCGGCACGAACTGCGACTACGACACCGCCAAGGCGTTCCGCGCGGCGGGGGCCGAGGTCCGGACGAGCGTCTTGTGCAACATCGCCGGCGACGACGTTTTGCGCTCGATCGCCGAAATGAAGGAGCATATCCGCCGGGCGCACATCTTCGTGCTCGCAGGCGGTTTCTCGGCGGGCGACGAACCCGACGGAAGCGCCAAATTCATTGTCAATGTGTTGAACAATAAGGATATTCGCGACGAAATCCACGCTTTGACCGACCGCGGAGGCCTGATCCTGGGCATCTGCAACGGTTTCCAGGCGTTGGTCAAGTCGGGCCTTTTGCCTTACGGACGTCTGGGCATGGTCACCAAGGAGTCGCCGACGCTGTTCCGCAACGACGTCAACCGTCATATTTCGCAGATCGTCTCGACGCGCGTCGCGACGACCGCTTCCCCGTGGCTCCGCGGCTTCCGTCCGGGTGAACTGCATTCGATTGCCGTCAGCCACGGCGAGGGTAAGTTCGTGGTGAGCGAGGAGCTTGCCCGCGAGCTGTTCGCCAACGGGCAGGTGGCCTTCCAGTACGCCGATGCCGCAGGGAACCCCACGGCAGAGGCTCCCTGGAACCCCAACGGATCGTCGTACGCCATCGAGGGCATCATCTCGCAGAACGGGTTGATTCTTGGAAAGATGGGCCACACGGAGCGTTACGAAAACAACCTGTTCAAGAACATCGCCGGCAACAAGCAGCAGTCGTTGTTCGCCAATGCCGTGGCCTATTTCCGCAAAGTGCAATAACCTTAAAAAAACGATAACCGATGAAAACCTCCCTGTTCCGATTTTGCGGCGTGCTGCTTCTTGCGGCGATGCTCGCTCCGGTCTGCGTTCATGCCCGGAAAAACCCGAAGAACCCGAAAAACAACATGCGCCTGCTGTACTGGAACATTCAGAACGGAATGTGGTCCGGGCAGGGCGACAACTACGACAAGTTCGTGGAGTGGGTCAGGGCGTACGATCCGGACGTCTGCGTCTGGTGCGAGGCGCAGTCGATCTACAAGACCGGCACGGCCGACAAGATGGATGTCGCCGACCGTTATCTGGTCGGGAACTGGGGCGAACTGGCCGCCCGTTACGGCCACAAATACTGGTATGTGGGCGGACACCGCGACAATTACCCGCAGGTGATCACGTCGAAATACCCGATCGAGAACGTCGAACGTATCGTCGGCTCGAAACCCGACAGCGTGGTGACGCACGGAGCGGGCTGGGCGCGCATCGAGAAGAACGGCAAGACGGTCAACATCGTAACGCTTCACACCTGGCCGCAGGGGTATGCCTTCGAGGCTAAAGACCGCGATGCGAGCCGTGCCGAGAACGGCGGCGACAAATACCGCCGCATGGAGATGGAATACATCTGCAACCATACGATCCATTCGGTTCCGGGCGCCGAAAAGCAGTTCTGGATGATGATGGGCGATTTCAACGCGCGTTCGTCGCGCGACAACTGGTTCTACAAATATCCGGCGGGCGACACGCGTTTCCTGGTGCACGACTACATTCTCCGGCACACGCCTTATGTGGACGTGATCGCCGGGAAATATCCCGGGGAGTTCAAGACCACGACGGGCGGCAAGTCGCGCATCGACTTCGTTTACTGCACGCCGCCGCTCTACGAGCGCATCACGCATGCCGACGTGGTGACCGACGCCTACACCGAGCCGGTCCGCGACCCGGCCAAACTTTCGAATTTCTGGCACCCCTCGGACCACCGTCCGATCGTGGTGGACTTCAATATGAAATGAGACAACGAATCAAATAATCAAAAAACACCCAAACAACATGAAACAGCTCGAAATGCTCTACGAGGGCAAGGCAAAACAGGTTTTCCGCACGGACGATCCCGATAAGATCATCATCCACTACAAGGATGCCGCTACGGCTTTCAACAACATCAAGAAAGCTACGATCGAGAACAAGGGCGTGCTGAACAACGCCATTTCGACCCTGATCTTCAAGGAGCTGCATAAGGCCGGCGTGAAGACCCACTATATCGAGACGATCAACGACCGCGATCAGGTCTGCCGCCGGGTGACGATCATTCCGCTGGAGGTGATCGTGCGCAACGTCATCGCCGGTTCGATGGCCCAGCGTCTCGGCATCGAGGAGGGCACGCAGCCCTCGAACGTCATTTTCGACATTTGCTACAAGAAGGACGAGCTGGGCGACCCGCTGATCAACGACCATCACGCCGTTGCGCTGGGCGCCGCTACGTACGAGGAGCTGAACGAGATGTACGCCATGACGGCCAAGATCAACGAGGTGCTCAAGGAGCTGTTCCTGAAGATGAACATCAAGTTGGTGGACTTCAAGATCGAGTTCGGCAAGACGTCGGACGGCGAGATCGTGCTGGCCGACGAGGTGTCGCCCGACACCTGCCGTCTGTGGGATGCCACGACCAACGAGAAACTCGACAAGGACCGTTTCCGCCGCGACCTGGGCAAGGTCCGCGAGGCTTACGAGGAGATTCTGGCGCGCCTGCAAAAAATCGTCGGGTAGTATGATGGAAGTGATCCGCGACCGTGAATTGCACGAGGAGTGCGGGGTGTTCGGCATCTACGGAGTGCCGAACGCCGCGTCGCTGACCTATTACGGTCTCCACGCCTTGCAGCACCGCGGGCAGGAGGGGGCCGGCATCGTCTCGGTGGACGAGAGCGGCACGTTCCGCCGCATCAAGGGCGGAGGGCTGGTGACGGAGGTTTTCGACGAGGCGAAACTCGCCACGCTGAAAGGTTCCACGGCCATCGGCCATGTGCGTTACACCACGGCCGGAGGCGGCGGCATGGAGAATGTCCAGCCGTTCCTCTTCCGCCACAACACGGGCGACTTCGCGCTGGCGCATAACGGCAATATCGTCAATTCGGAGTTGCTGCGCCGCCACCTCGAAAACAAGGGCAGCCTGTTTCAGTCGACTTCCGACAGCGAGATCCTGGCCCACCTGATCAAGAAGGAGACGCGCTACCACGACCGGCCGCGCATCTTCTCGATCATCGACGCGCTGAACATGCTCGAAGGCGCTTTCGCCTTCCTGATTATGACGGCCAACCGCATCTACGCCTGCCGCGACAAGTACGGCCTGCGTCCGCTGTCGATCGGCAAGCTGGGCGACGGATGGGTGGTGTCGAGCGAGACCTGCGCGTTCGACGTGCTGGGCGCGGAGTTCGTGCGCGACGTCGAGCCGGGCGAGATCGTGACGATTGATAAACAGGGCATCCGCAGCCGCGACTACTCGATGTACAAGCGTCACGAAATGTGTTCGATGGAGTACATCTACTTCGCACGCCCGGACAGCGACATCGACGGCTGCAACGTCCACGCCTACCGCAAGGAGTCAGGACGCCTGCTCTGGAAGGAGGCTCCCGCCGAGGCGGACATCGTGGTTGGCGTGCCCGATTCGAGCCTCAGCGCCGCGATGGGTTACGCCGAGGCGAGCGGACTGCCGTATGAAATGGGACTTATCAAGAACAAGTATATCGGCCGCACCTTTATCCAGCCCTCGCAGGAGCTGCGCGAGAAGGGCGTGAGGATGAAACTTTCGGCCGTGCGTTCGATCGTCAGGGGCAAGCGCGTGGTGCTGGTCGACGACTCGATCGTGCGCGGCACGACCTCGCGGCGCATCGTCACGATGCTCAAGGAGGCGGGAGCCACCGAAGTGCACGTGCGCATCGCCAGTCCCCCGATGACCGATCCCTGCTTCTACGGCGTGGACACCTCGACACGCGAGGAGCTGATCTCGGCCCGCAAGAACACGGCGGGGGTCTGCGAGGAGATCGGCGCCGATTCGCTGGTGTTCCTCTCGCCCGAGTCGCTGTTGAAGGCGGGCAGCCGCAAGGAACTTTGCATGGCCTGCTTCACGGGGCAGTATCCCACGGCGCTCTACCAGTCGCCCGAGGAGGCCAACAAGGACGTAAAATGTTAGCGGACGCGAAGCGGTCATTGCGAGGAGGACGCAGGTCCGACGCGGCAATCTGAACCGGTGTTGTGACGTTACGGCATTTTTCCCGGATTGCCACGGCATCTGGCGATGCCTCCCAATGACGGGCCCGGAGAATGGGGATAAAAACAGGGAATTTAAATTATTTAAACCATATATTGCTATGGCTCAAAGTTATGAAAAGGCCGGCGTGAATCTCGAAGCCGGATACGAAGTGGTGCGGCGCATCAAAAAGCATGTGGCCTCGACCTCGCGTCTGGGTGTGATGGGCAACATCGGCGCCTTCGGCGGTATGTTCGACCTCTCGGCCCTCAAGGTGAAGGAACCGGTGCTCGTGAGCGGGACCGACGGCGTGGGAACCAAACTCAAGCTGGCCTTCGAGATGGACAAGCACGACACGATCGGCATTGATGCCGTGGCCATGTGCGTCAACGACGTGCTGGCGCAGGGCGCCGAACCGCTGGTGTTCCTCGACTACGTGGCCGTGGGGCGCAATGAACCCCAGAAGATCGAGGCCATCGTCGCGGGTGTCGCCGACGGCTGCCGTCAGGCCGGCTGTGCGCTGGTGGGCGGCGAGACCGCCGAGATGCCGGGCATGTACGCCGAGGGCGAATACGACATCGCCGGATTCACGGTGGGCGTTGTGGAGAAGTCGCAGCTGATCGACGGTTCGAAGGTCAGGGCGGGCGACGTGCTGGTGGGCGTTGCGTCGAGCGGCGTGCACTCCAACGGCTTCAGCCTCGTGCGCAAGATCGTCGCGGACAACTGCCTGAACCTGCGCGAGTCCTATCCCGAACTGTCGAACAAACAGCTCGGCGAGGTGCTGCTCACGCCGACGAAAATCTATGTGAAGCAGGTGCTGGAGGTGGTTCGCAACTGCGACGTGCACGGCATCAGCCACATCACGGGCGGCGGTTTCGACGAAAATATTCCCCGCATCCTCCACGAGGGGCAGGGGCTTGAGATCGACGAAGGGTCGTGGGAGATTCTGCCCGTGTTCCGCTTCCTCGAAAAGTACGGCAAGGTGGCCCACCGCGAGATGTTCAACATCTTCAACATGGGCATCGGCATGGTCATCGCCCTCGATGCCGCCGAGGCGCAGAAGGCCATCGGCATCCTCACGGAGCAGGGCGAGCGTGCCACGGTCATCGGACGCGTAACCGACACCGAGGGTGTCGTCATCCGATAGAGGGATGCGGCGCCTTGCGGTTTTCGCCAGCGGCAGCGGCACGAACTTCGAAGCCATCGTCACGGCCTGCGAGCGGGGCGTGCTGGATGCCGAAGTCGTGCTGATGGTCTGCGACAAACCCGGTGCGAAGGTGGTCGAAAGGGCTGCCGCTCACGAGGTCGGGGCGTTCGTCTTCGCGCCGAAGCAATATGCCTCGAAGGCCGACTACGAGCGGGAGATCGTCGCGCGGCTGGATGCCGCGGGCGTGGAGCTGGTCTGCCTGGCGGGCTACATGCGCATTGTGGGCGACGTGCTGCTGGGGGCCTACGGCGGGCGGATCATCAACATCCACCCCTCGCTGCTGCCGGCCTTCCGCGGGGCGCATGCCATCGAGCAGGCGCTGGAATACGGCGTCAAGGTCTTCGGCGTGACGATCCATTACGTCGACGCCGAGCTGGACGGCGGACGCATCATCGCCCAGCGGGCCTTTCCCTACGAGGGCGATGACATCGGGGAACTGGAAGCGATGATTCATGCCGTGGAATATCCGTTATACATTGAAACTATTAAAAAACTGATCGAATAATGCGCGCATTAATTAGTGTAAGTGACAAGACCGGTGTCGTGGAGTTTGCCAAAGGGCTGCGGACTCTGGGCTGGGAGGTGATCGCCACGGGCGGTACGATGAAGCTCCTGGCCGACAGCGGCGTGGAGGTAATCAACATCAGCGACGTGACGGGATTCCCCGAGATCTGCGACGGCCGCGTGAAGACCCTGCATCCCAACGTGCACGGCGGACTGCTGGCCCGCCGCGACGATCCGGAGCACCTGAAAGCCCTGAAGGATAATCATATCGAGTTCATCGACATGGTCTGCGTGAACCTTTATCCGTTCCGGGAGACGATTTCGAAACCCGGCGTGAAGATGGAGGACGCCATCGAGAACATCGACATCGGCGGACCTTCGATGCTTCGCTCGGCGGCCAAGAACTGGGCCGACGTGACGGTGGTGTGCGACCCCGCGGACTATGACGCGATTCTGGACGAGATTCGCGCCGGCGGCAATACCGAAAAGGCCACGCGCCTGAAGCTCTCGGCCAAAGCCTATACGCATACCGCCGAGTACGACGCGATGATCGCCGCCTATATGCGCGCGCAGGCGGGTCTGAACGAGAAGCTTTTCCTCGAGTTCGACCTCGTGCAGTCGCTGCGCTACGGCGAAAACCCCCACCAGTCGGCCAAATTCTACCGCGAGGGGAAGGAGGTGCCCTATTCGCTGGCATTCGCCAGACAGCTCAACGGCAAGGAGTTGTCGTACAACAATATCCAGGACGCCAACGCCGCGCTGTGCATCGTGCGCGAGTTCGACAAGCCGTTCTGCGTGGGCCTCAAACACATGAATCCCTGCGGCGCCGCGACGGGCAAGGATGTCGTCGAGGCATGGACGAAGGCCTACGAGGCCGACAAGGTGTCGATCTTTGGCGGCATCGTGGCGACGAACTGCACGGTGACGCGCGAAGCGGCCGAGCTGATGAAGCCGATCTTCCTCGAAATCATCATGGCCCCGAAATTCGACGAGGGGGCGCTCGAAGTGCTCTCGGCGAAGAAGAACCTGCGCCTGCTCGAGGTCAGCATGGACAAGGGCGACGTGGACCCGAAACAGTATGTGAGCGTCAACGGCGGCCTGCTGGTGCAGGACCTCGACGTGGCGACGAAGGCCGTTACGGCCGATATGTGCGTCACGAAGGCGAAGCCCGCTGCGGAGCAGATGGAGGATCTCAATTTCGGCTGGCATATCGTCAAACACGTGAAGTCGAACGCCATCGTGGCGGTGAAGGACGGCCGGACGCTGGGCGTCGGCGCCGGACAGATGAACCGCATCGGCTCGGCGGAGATCGCCCTGAAGCAGGCGCATGCCGCAGGCGTCACCGAGGGTCTCGTGCTGGCGTCGGACGGTTTCTTCCCCTTCGACGACTGTGTGACGCTGGCCGCCGAATACGGCGTGACGGCGATCGTGCAGCCCGGCGGTTCGGTCCGCGACGAGGATTCGATCCGGAAGGCCGACGAGAAGGGTATCGCCATGGTATTCACCGGTGAGAGGCACTTCAAGCATTAGTATCACCGGCGTTACCATGTTTGGGTAGTACAGAAATCCGACCGGATACCGGAGCCGTTGGCAAGGGACGGGCTAAAAGCGCGAGCGGAGGGGACGGTTTGTTTACAAACCCGCGAATAGTCGCCCGGAGCCAGCGTTAGACCGTTTCGGGCAGGCGGAGGTATCGTCGGAGAGTTTTTGTGGCACTTTTTGCGGAAAAAAGTGCCGGAATCTGCGGAGTTTATTCTGCGATAAAAAGGAATTTTGTTTATGAAGGTACTGGTTATCGGCGGCGGAGGCCGCGAACACGCCATTGTCGACGCGCTGTCGCGTTCGCCGCAGGTTGAAAAAATTTACTGCGCACCCGGGAATGCGGGCATCGCCCGGCAGGCCGAGTGCGTGGCCATTCGTGAAACCGAGGTGGAACGCCTGCGTGACTTTGCCGCGGAGCGGGGCATCGGCCTCACGGTCGTGGGTCCCGAAGTGGCGCTGGCGGCGGGTGTCGTCGACTGCTTCAGGGCCGCGGGGCTGCGCATCTTTGGTCCGACGAAGGCTGCGGCGCGCATCGAGTCGTCGAAGGAGTTCGCCAAACGGCTGATGGCTAAATATGCCATCCCGACAGCCGGATTCCGCGCATTCACCGACTATGCCGGGGCGCTGGCCTATGTGCAGGGGCGTCCTCTGCCCGCAGTGCTGAAATACGACGGACTGGCCGCCGGAAAAGGCGTGGTGATCGCCCGGACGATGGCCGAGGCCGAAGCGGCGTTGCGGGATATGTTGCTCGACGATAAGTTCGGCGAGGGCAAGGTGGTCGTCGAGGATTACCTCGAAGGTCCCGAGTTTTCGTTCATGTGCTTCGTTTCGGGACACAAGGTGTGGCCGATGGCGCTGGCGCAGGACCACAAGCGCGCCTACGACGGCGATGAGGGTCCCAATACGGGCGGTATGGGCGCCTATTCGCCCCTGCCGTTCGTGACGGCGGAGGACGAACGCTATGCCCTGGAGAAGATCATGCAGCCCGTGGCCGACGCGATGATCGCCGAGGGGTGTCCCTTCGAGGGCGTGCTCTACGGCGGACTGATGAAGACTGCGCGGGGTATCGAGGTCATCGAGTTCAACGCCCGTTTCGGCGATCCCGAGACCGAGGTGGTGCTGCCGCGCCTGAAGAGCGACATCGTCGACATCTTCTGTGCCGTGGCCGAGGGACGCGATACGCAGCTGGAGTGGCACGATTTCGCCGCGCTGGGCATCGTGCTGGCCTCGAAGGGCTATCCGGGCGACTACGAAAAAGGACACGAGATCAAGGGCCTGGACCGCGTCGAAGGGGCTGTTTATCACATGGGAACCCGGGCCGACGGCGGGCGGATTCTCACCAACGGAGGCCGCGTGCTGTTCGTGGTGGGCAAGGGCAGGGACCTGGCCGAAGCGCGGAGGAATGCGCTGGCCGACGTGGCCCGCATCGACTGCGACAATCTGTTCCACCGCACCGACATCGGCCACCGGGCTTTCGACGATTTGGAAAGATAATACGAGCGATATATGGCAAAAATAATCAGCGGAAAAGAACTTTCAGCGAAACTGAAACTTGAAATGGCGGACGAGGTGAAGACCTTCCCCGCGAAATACGGCCGTGTGCCCCATCTGGTTGTCATCCTCGTGGGCGAGGACCCCGGCAGCGTGAGCTATGTGACGGGCAAGGCCAAGGCTTCGGCCGAGGTGGGCATCCGCAATACCACGATCCGAAAGCCCGAGTCCGTTTCCGAGGCCGAACTGCTGGACATCATCACGGCCCTGAACCTCGACGACGAGGTGGACGGCATTCTGGTCCAGCTGCCCCTTCCGAAACATATCGACGAGGACAAGGTGATCGCCGCCATCGACAAACAGAAGGATGTCGACGGCTTCCATCCCCTGAACGTTGCGGCGCTGTGGCAGAAACAGCCCTGCACGCTCCCCTGCACCCCGAAAGGCATTCTCAAGATGCTGCGGGCCGCAGGCGTGGAGATCGCCGGCAAGCGCGCCGTGGTGATCGGCCGCAGCAATATCGTGGGACTTCCCGTGTCGAAACTGCTCTTGGACGCGAACGCTACGGTGACGATGGCCCACAGTCGTACGCGCAACCTCGCCGAAGTGACGCGCGGGGCGGAGATTCTGGTGGTGGCCATCGGTCGGCCGAAGTTCGTCACGGCGGAGATGGTGTCGCCGGGCGCCGTGGTGATCGACGTGGGGGTGAACCGCGACCCGGAGACGGGCAAACTGTGCGGCGATGTCGATTTTGCGGCCATCGAACCCAAGGCCTCGGTGATCACGCCCGTGCCGGGCGGCGTCGGGCCTATGACGATCTGCTGCCTGATGGAGAACACGATCGAGTGTTTCCTCCGGCGAGCGGGCCGGTAGCCGGAGGAACGGAGCGAAAACTTCGGTTTTTTTGCGCCTCCGCTGAAAAAAAAAATCAGCCGTTGACTCACGGGTCAACGGCTGATTTCGTTTTACAGGGTTCCTGTTATCAGAGTTTGATCGGTTCGGATATTTTGATATTGTCGAGGAACCAGCGGTTGGCTGTCCCGACTTCCCACTGCGTCTGCGTAATGGTGATCTTCGTATCCTTGTTGACCGTAATGCCCTTCAGGCTGACTTCGGCGCGAACCCATTCGAGCTTGTGACCATCCTCCCATCCCAGTTCGGGTATGTCGATCTGCACTTTGTCGCTGCCGTTCTCGAAGATGACGATCAGATTGACGGGGTCGATCTTGCCGGACCCCTGGCGCATTCCGCACCAGTCGAACGAGAGTGTCACATTGTCCTTTGCTTCAGGAACCCCGTCTATCGGAGGAAGAATGATACCTGCGTGATTGCCGGTCTTGCCGAATTTGAGGTAGTTCTGCTGGAGGTAGATGCGTTTGTTGTCGTTCTTGTCGTAGATAAACTTGTAACCGAGTTTTTCGACAGCGTCGAATGCAGTCACTCCATCGACAGTTATGGAGGTAAGCGCTGTCGCTTTTGCATCGAGGTTATCCGTCTCGACCGTTTGGCCGACACCGCTTGCTACGGACCACGGTTCGAGCCATTCGAAGTTCTCCAGGAAATAGACGATCTCGTTCAGGCCGTTGTCCTCGACATCGGTGGCCATGATGCGCTGTACAGGCTCGGCCAAACCGGCGTAGTAGCCGGTGACGGTTACGATATGGCCGGTCAGGGCGGAAAGGCCCAGACTCGACGGGGCGTCCACGACGCTGACCGAGTACTTGGCATCCTCCGAAACGGTGAGGGTGCTGCCGTTGAAAACGCCCTTGACGGTGACGTAGCCCCGTTTGGAGGAGGTGTAGTCGTCGATCTTTGCGCTGATGTCCTCCGGTTCGGGGTAGTTCACCGCTCCGCCGGACAGAACCGTCACCTCGTCGCAGTCGATTACCGTAGCGAGTTTCTGCGAGTCGGATGACTTGGTGCCCAAGAGCGAAATCTTGTCGCCGACGGCAACCGTCGTGGCGTCCGAGACGAAGATATTGTCCGTGTTTTTGTCGTCGCTGATGACGAAGCCTTTGGTCGTCACGGCCACGACGATCGCCGACGGTACGGAAATGACCGTTTCGTCCGCCAGGGCGGCGAGTTCACCTGCCGTGTACTCCTTCACATCGCGGTATTTGTCTCCGTTCTGCGTGATGAGCACCTGTGCGCGGCTTGCAAGAGTCCGTCCCTTGAAGACGAGGGTGGCCTTGCGGGGATTGTCCTCCGCGCCGTCGCGCATGTTGTCGGTCACCGAAACCGTCACGTCCATGACGCCGGTTCCCGAGTTGGGCGTGACCGTCACCCAGTCGGGGACTTCCGTCACCCAGTCGGCGTCGGCATAGATGGTGATGATCTTTTCCGCCGCTCTTTCCGCTTCGAAATTCAAGGTGTTGGCGCTCGCCAGAACAGCTTCGGAAAGGTGGTCCTCATCCTTGTCGCAGCCCCAGAAGGAACACAGGGCCGCCATGAGGATCGGGGCTGTCATATATTTTACAAATCTCATAATCTTGTTTTTTAGGTTATTTCCGACTTAAAAATCGAGTCCGTCGCTCCATCCCGGATTCTGCGTGAGGTTCGGGTTGAGCGAACGCTCGCCGCTGGGAATCGGGTAGAGGTAATCGCGTTCCTCGTTGAACCCAGGGCGCTGATTCTCTACGGTTTTGTGATAGTAGACATAGCCTTTGTCCCCCTCGGAGAGAATGATGTCCGAACCGAGTTCGTATACCGAAACTCCTTCGCCGGCTTGGGGTTTGGTCTCTCCTGCCTTATAGAGAATCAGATCGGCCGTTTCTTTGCCCGCAAGCTTGTATTCGCCGGGGCCCGGGAAATACATGCCGAAAATGTCCTGGTCGATGCAATAGCCGGCTTTCCAGCGATACAGATCCTGAAGGCGGAAACCCTCCTGGATCAGCTCGACGGCCCGTTCGCGGCGGATTTCCAGAATGACGCCCTTGTTGGCGCCGGTCACGTTGGGATAGCCGTACTCTTTGGACTCAAGATACCAGTCGATATTTTTGTTGGCTTCGTTCATGTCGAGGCCCCGCATTCCCACCCGGCTTCGGATTTCGTTGACGGTGATAACCAGATCGTTCTGCGTGAGCGTTCCCAGTTCGGCCTTGGCTTCGGCATAGTTGAGCAGCACTTCGGCATAGCGGAAAACCGGCATGTCGCAGGTCGAACGGTCGTTGCGGTCGATCTGTCCTCCCGAGGCCGTCGTGTCCTGAACGAATTTGATGGGTTGGTAGCCGGTGATCGTGACGCCGAGATCGGGACCCTGCACCCGTTTGGCGCCGATGCGCTTGTAACCCGGGGTGCGGATCGACTGCGCCAGGCGCGGGTCGCGGTCCTTCACCTCTTCGGTGAAAGGCAGCGTCTGCCACCCCTCCTGGTCGGTGAATGCGGTGCCGTCCTTCTTCAGGTACATGTTGATGAATTTGCGGGTGTAGCCCGGGCGGCCCTGTGTCGGCAGCAGCGTGTAGGCCGTCGCATTGTGGTAGACCTGGGCCTCGTAGCTGTTCCGGATGGCGAGGATATACTCTTCGGTGCTGGCATTCTCCTGTGCGAAGAGCATCATGTAGTCCTTGTCCGGATTTTTGGTGGAGTAGAGCTTGTAGGGACCTTCGTCGATGATCGTTTTGGCGGCCTTGGCAGCTTCCTCCAGATAATAGGTGTAGTCATGTCCTTCGAGGTTGATGCCGTGGTATTTGCGGTAGGTTCCCTCGAAGAGGCAGAACCGCGCTTTCAGCGCCAGCGCCGCCCATTTGTTGACGCGGTAGGTCGATATATCCTCCGTAAGACCGCCGCTGTTGATGGCTTCGTCGATATCCTTGATCATATTGGTCATGATCAGTTCGCGTGAATCGCGCGGTTTGTAGAGCGCTTCGTCTGCCGAGCCGAGCTGCACCTCGTACCAGGGCACGTCGCCGAAGCGTTTCACCTTGTCGAAATAGAAGGCGGCGCGGAAGAATTTGGCCAGGGCCGTATATTCGGTCACGGCCTTCTTGTCCTCGCATTGATCGACATATTCCAGCAGGGTGTTTATGCGGCGCAGGTTGCCCCACGACCAGCCGCCGCCGGTGTTCGGAACGGTGCGCTTGTCGCCTCCGTAGAGAACATCGGAGAGGGTCATCTGAACGAGCAGGTCGTTCTGCTCATCGTAGGGCGTCTTGTCCAGCAGGTTGTCGTAAAAGGGGTTGGAGAAGAGTTCCAGATCGCTTCTCGTCTTGAAATAGTCGAACTGCGTCACCCGATCCAACGGTTCTTTGTCCAGCAGGGAGTCGCAGGCCGATAATCCTGCAATCAGCGTTGCTGCCAGTATGATTAATCGCTTCATGGTATTCGGATTTTGAAATTATTAGAAGGTGATGTCGATGCCGAACATGAACGTCTTGGCCCACGGATAGTAGGCGTTGTTGTTCACGCCGGAACGGTTGATAGCCGCTTCGGGATCGACGTACTTGGAGTTCTTTTTGAGCGGCGACCAGTAGCAGAGGTTCTCGCCCGAGAAATAGATGCGGATCTGGTCGATGCCGGCCTTCTTGGTGAGGGTCGCGGGGATCGTGTAGCCGACGGTCAGGTTTTTCAGGCGCAGGTAGCGGATATTTTGCAGGTAACGGTCGTTGACCTTGCTCAGATAACCTCCCGATGAAGAATAGGCTCTTGCGCGCGGGAAATAGGAGTTGGGATTGTCCTCCGCCCATACCTTGCCGAGGAAATCCGTCGGGAGGTAGGAGAGGTAGGGATAGGAATAGCAGCCCCAGAAAGGCATCATTTCTCCGTGGGGATACCAGTAGTGGTTGCCGGTTCCCTGGAAGAAGACCGAAGCGTCGAAGCCCATCCAGCGGATCGAGGCGTTGATGCCGTAGGAGAGCGTCGGGAGCGAGTTGCCCAGGATCGTCCGGTCGCCCGGCTTGTCGACGGTGTCGTTGCCGACTCCCCAGACGCCGTTGCCGTCTAGGTCGACGAACTTCAGGTCGCCGGCCTGCCAGCCGCCGGTCAGACGGCCCGTGCTGTAACTCAGGTCGACCTCTTTGGCATAGGCCTGCGCCTCTTCGGTGGTCTTGAAGAACCCGTCGGTCTTGAAGCCCCAGATTTCGCCGATCTCCATGCCGACGTAATAATCTCCCTTTGTCAGGTTGGTCAATGACTTGTTCGGGTTGTTGTCGTATTTGGTGATGACGCTCTTGTAGTCGCTGAGGTTGAAACCGACGCTGTATTCGAACGGTTTGCCGGCGAGTTTGAACTGGTCGCGCCAGCTGACGGAGAGTTCATAACCCTTCGTGCGCAGTTCGGCGGAGTTCATGCTGGGCGAATCGGCCCCGTATACGCCGGGCAGCGCCATTCCGTCGGTCAGCATGTCCTTCGTGTCGCGGATGTAGACGTCGCCGGTGAAGTTGAGCCGGTTGTTCAGCATGGTGAGATCCAGACCCAGGTCCCACTGCTGGGCGGTTTCCCAGGTCAGGTCGGAGGCTACGGGGGCGCCCAGCGAGGAGTATTTGCCCTTTATGCTGCCGTCGAAGGTGTAGTTGCTGAAATCCTTGTTCGTGATCAGGCGCATGTAGGTGTAGTAGGACGACACGTTCTGGTTGCCCAGGCTGCCGAACGAAGCGCGCAGCTTGAGGTTGTCCACCAGGTCTTTGGCGTTGCCGAAGAACGGCTCCTCGGAGATGCGCCATCCGGCCGATGCCGAGGGGAACAGGCCCCAGCGGTTGCCCGGTGCGAAACGCGACGATCCGTCGTAGCGTCCGCTCACCTCGAAGAGGTAGCGCCCTTTGTAGTCGTAGTTGATACGGGCGAAGAAGCCTGCCAGGGCGTATTCGTTCTGGCCGCCGCCGTAAGCGCCCTCCGTGGGAGATCCCGTTGCCAGATTCAGGTCGTCGAGGTTTATGGAGGAGAGGTTGATGCCTGCCACCGAGACGTTCTTGCTGGACCACGTTTCGTAGTTGAATCCGGCGGTTGCCGACACGTGGTGCGCCTCGCCGAACGTTTCGTCGTAGTTGGCGTAGACATTGGCCGAATAGTAGTTGCGCGTCTGAACCACTTCGTCGAGCTGGTTCATGCCGGCGCCCGTGTCGTAGGCGAGCAGCGGCCCGTCGGGGTATTCGCGGTAGTTCATTGCGGAACTGCGGCTCGTATTGCGGTTCTGGTAGAGGCGGTAGGTGAAGTCACCCGTGATGCTCAACGTCTTGAACGGCGTGATGACCAGGCGTGTCGTGTTCGAGAAGTCGTTCGAGCGGTCGACGTTGCGGTGCGTGCCCTCGTTGAGCAGGATGTGGCGTCCGTTGGCGATCTTGTAATCGAGATACGGCGTGCTGTAAAGCCACGATCCGTCGGGGTTCTTCATGGGGAAGTTGGCCAGTGCGTGGCGGGCGCTGTAAGCGATGGTGTTGTCTACGCTGCCGTCTCCCAGAGACTTGTAATTCGACGAGAAGAACGACGTGTTGTTCGAGAGCGTTGCCCACCGGTTGATCCGAAAATCGAGTTTCGCACGTAGGTTGTACTTGTTATACACGTCGGGATGTGCGCGCTGAATACCTTCCTGGCGGTCATAGGCGCCCGAGACGAGGTATTTGATGTCCTTCGTGCCGCCGCTGAGCGAGATGTTGTGCTGCTGCACGGGCCGACGCTGCTGGAAGAGCATGTCCCACCAGTCGTAGTTGCCGTAGTAGACCCACTGTTTGCGGCCGTTGCGGATCTCTTCGACGACCCACGGACGGTCGGGATGCTCGGTCCTGTCGTTCACGCGCGCCAGCAGCTGCTGCATGTCGTGATCGTTGTATTTGACATAGTTCGTTCCGGAGTCGGCCTGCCAGAACTTGTTGACCGTATAGACCGACCAGTAACCGCGGTTCTCGTAGTCGGTCGAGGTCGTGGCCTCCTCCCAGCCGAAACGGCCGCTGTAACGCACCGTCGCCTTGCCGTCCTGGGCCGAGCCGTTCTTGGTGGTGACCAGGATGACGCCGAAGGCTGCGCGGGCGCCGTAGACGGCTGCCGCCGAAGCGTCCTTGATGACCGAGATCGACTCCACGTCGTTGGGGTTGACGCGGTTCAGGTCGCCCACCACGCCGTCGATCAGCACGAGCGGGTCGGCCGAGTTGATCGAGTTGACGCCGCGGATGTTGATCGCCGGCGTGCTGCCGGGTTTACCCGAGGAGGTGGTGATGTTGAGACCCGCTACGGAACCCTGCAACATGCTGCCCAGCGAATGGGTGACGCGGTTTTCGAGCTCCTTGCTCCCTACGGTCGCAACGGCGCCGGTCAGGTTGACTTTTTTCTGCGTACCGTAGCCGATTACGACGGTTGCATCGAGCATGATGGCGTCCTCCTGCAGGTAGATCGTGATGCTGTTCCGGCTTGAAGGAACCGTCACTTTCTGGGGCAGGTAACCCAGGCAGGTGACCTGGAGAACGGCTTCTCCCGACGGAACCTGGATTTTGAAGGTGCCGTTTTCAGAGGTTGTGACGCCTTTGGTCGTACCATCGACCAGAACGGCTACACCCACGAGCGGCTGTTGATTGGCGTCGAGGACTTTTCCCGACACCTCCCTGTTCTGGGCCGAAAGGGCTGTTATTCCCCCTCCCAATACCAGAAGAAGAGATAGAACCAGTGGTCTTAATACTCTCATAAGATCTGTGTTTGTTGGTTAGTAAATGATGATTGTGGTTGGGTATGTAGCGAAAATCACTTGCGTCGGTAGGCATCCGTGGAGAATGCTTTCGGCCGCTGCATGTTTTCGGTCCACTCGTTTCCGAATTCGTCCTTGACGGTGATCACAAGGTCGGTGTCCGCATCGTCCGCCTTCACCTTGAAGAAGTGCGTGAACTTGTCGGTGATGAACGACGGGGTCGACTTGAGTCCCGCGTTGTTGAACCGCTTGACCGAGAGCGCCGCGATATGGAGCGGGTCGTAGGCCCAGACTTCGGTGTAGGGCAGCGTCTTGCGGTTTTCGTCGACGACGCTCAACGTCCAGTCCGAATTCCAGTTCCAGATGTTGATCAGCACCTCGTTGTCGTTGTTCTGCGGATAGGCGTTGACATATTGCATATAGGCGTTCTTGACCGAAGCGGAGATGTCGGAAGGCATCAGCGGAACGTCGGCCATCGAAAAATGCACGTTGTTCAGGTCGTAGCTGCGGAACTGGTACTCTTCGGGCCATCCGGTCGATTTGTAGAGACATTGGAAATCGGTTCCCGTGACATCCCAGATGCCGTAGCCGCCCGGAGTTCCGTCGGTTCCGATGTGGATTCCGGGCGTGAGGTTGCCGGACCACCACCACGAAGCGCATACCGAGCCGGAGTTATACTCCCGGAAGTTATGCCCGTCCACGATCGGAGCGTCGGGCGTCACGTTGAAAAGTTTGTGGGTATGCCCCGTCACGAAGCGGACGGTATATCCGTCGAGGATGTCGAAAAGCCGCAGGGTGTTGACCTGATCGTGGTCGATCTTGAATCCCGATGTGGTCGGATAGAACACCTGCGCATGCATGGCAACGACGACGGGGGTCGTCTTGGCCACGTGCGACAGGTCTTTCGCCAGCCAGTCCAGCTGCTCGGCGGAGAGGCTCTTGACATAGTTGCGGGATTCGGTTCCGTCGTAGCTGCTGCAATCGATGTCGTCCATGACGACGTAATGGACCTTGCCGATGTTGAACGAATAGTAGGTCGGGCAGATCTGATCCACATATTTGACCGCCGCATCGTAGTCCGACCTGGTCTGGAAGTCGTTGTCATGGTTGCCCATGGTGTGGAAGATCTGCAGATTCTTGATCTGGCTGTTGATGGTGTTCAGGTACTGGGGGAAATAGTAGCTGTTCGAATACCAGTAGAGGTCCCAGGTCATGTCCCCGAGGGTGAGCGCATACATCTTCTCGCCCTTGTGGCGGGTCATGTAGTCCGTAAGGTCGGAGGTGAACTGGGCGAACTGTCCCAGGTCGCCCGTTCGGTTGGCGAGGTGCATGTCGCCCAGCATGAAGATCTTGTAGGAGTCCTGTCCGTCGACCTTTTCGAGCTTGAAGTCGGCCCGTTCGACGACGTCGGCGCTGTTTTTGAGCGCGCGGTGGAACTGCGGGAGCACCCCGACGGACGGAACTTCGTAGCCGCTCGGGACGGAGATGAAGACATATCCCCACTTTTTGGCCGATTTGAGCTGGTAGATGCCCTTTTCGTTCGTGACGGTCACCTCCGCGCCGTCGGAGACCACGACGTTCTCCACGCCGACGCCGGCCGACGACACGATCCCGTAGACCGTGGTGCCTGCATCCGGTTTGAAATCTATGTCTTCGACGATGTTGATGTAGATTCTTCCGAACGATTTTTTGCGCGCGTCTCTTTTGACGAAGACTTTGTAGTAACCCGTTTCACACCCGTCGGCCAGGCGTACGGTGAAACTGTCGGAAGTGGTGTTGACGATGGGGCAGACGTAGGAGATGCCTGCGTCCGACTCAAGAATGAATGTGTCTGTGGTCAGGGGCGATTTCCCCCCCCCACTTACGGCGAAAGTGCACTCGCCGCCTTCGGTGACGTCTACCGACCCCGGAACCGTGAATTGCACGTCGAAATTATCCGCGGGGGTCTTTTCGTCATCGCTGCCGCCGCAGGCGAAGAGTTGCGAGACGGCGATGAGTGCCAGTAACAGATACTTTAATACGTTTTTCATTTTAAGTTCTTCGATTATAATTTTTTTATTTGTCCGCGTTTTGTAAATCCGGTTGTTTGGACACCTCGAAGGCCCGGAAAGACCCGGTCGGGGACTCCGTCCCGAAGTCTCCGTTTGCGGCCCTGCCGGCCTTCGCATCTTCCGTTATATATATGGTAACCATCTGTTTACCGTGTCGCTTCTGTCTGAAAAACTTTTCAAATATAACTTGTTTGTGTTTCGATTGTGTTTCGAATACATTTCAAAATTAAACTTATTTTATTAAAAAACAAAATCGGATGATTTTTTTTGCAAATAAAAAATTTTAATTTTTAGTCGTGTTTCGTTTGGTAGATTTGCCATTTCCCTTTCATTTCTTTTTCGTTGCCCTTGATTTGTGGAATGGTTGTGAAGCGAGACTGTCGGGCGTCTGTTTTTCGGCGACGGCAGTTCGGAAAACGGCATGGCGGAGAAGAGTGGCGGGCGGAACCGGAGGTGTTGTCGGAACCGGTCCCGGCCGCTCGGGGCGGGCTGTCGCCTGCGCCGGGAGCGGCAGTGTGGCGGACGGATTCCGGCGCAGGCCGAAAAGACGCTCGCGGAGGTGAGTTCCGGAGGCTATGAATGCCAGGAGGCGGTGAGCTGTTCGGGGAGCGGAACCGAGGAGTCGCGCCGCCAGACCATCGCCCGGTCGGCGGCCGCGTCGCCCGTGCCGAAGTCGAAGCGGTCTGCGGAAACGAACCTCGCCGGAACGTCGCCAGCGAACCCGAAGCGTCCGTAAAATTCCCGGAGCCACTCCTTGCCGGGCGTCGGGATGAGGAGCGCCGCATCGTCGCCGCGCTCCGCGATGAGCCGCATCGCTTCGCGCATCAGCTGCGAAGCCAGTCCGCGTCCCCGGAACGCCGGGTCCGTCGCTACGCCATAAATATAGGTCGTGCGGCCCAGCTCCGTCCGGAACGGCAGGAGGTGGAGCATCGCCGCCATGCGGCCTTCGGCCTCGGCCGTCAGCATCCGGCGGCGGGAGTAATAGCGCATGATGAACGAGTCGGCGAACTGCTCGTCGTCGCCGAAGGCCTTCATCCAAAGCTCTTTGCAGGCCACTTCGTCGGGGTGCATGCAGATCGCCGCGAATTTGTGCTGGAGGAACGCCGGGTGGTAGGAGAGTTTGGCCTGCCGCAGTCCGTCCAGCCCGAGGTCCTCCTCGCGGTTGATCAGCGTGAAACGTTCGGGGAGGTGCTGCGCGAAGAGTTTGTTGATGATCGTGAAAGCGCCGTCGAACTCCGTGTCGGCCTTCTCTACATGGGTGTCGAAGGTGTGGTCGTTGACCGCCGAGCCGTAGGTGAAGGCCGCGAGGCGGTCGCCGACGTAGATGCAACCGCCGATCAGCCCCAGTTCTTCGAAATGCTCGAAGGCCCGCTGCATGGCCCGCTGCTCGGCGCACAGCTCCGAGGTGTGGCCTTCGTGGGCCTTGCGCCATTCGCGCTCGAGGGCCATGCACTCCCCGAAGCGGTCGGGCGTCAGCTCTTCGTAGCGGTAGTCGGGATATTCGGCCGTGAAGCGGTTGATGTGGTTGCGCTTGGGCTGATAGCGGCGTCCGGCAAGGTTGCGAAGATCGTCGGCGTTGTAGACGTAATCTTCCAGCGCGCGGTCCGACTCGAACGCGAAATGGCAGGGAACGATCCGGCGGATCGTGTCGCGGCCTTCGTCCGTCAGGCCGATGATCCGCAGCCGCTGTCCGTGGGCGTGGGCGTCTTCGCGCAGGAGGGGGAGGATCGGGCCGAAGTCGCCCTCGCCGACGGGCTGCATGTAACCGATGCGCTCGCCGCCGTCGATCTGGAAGCGGATCACCAGGAATCCGCCGATCTCGGCCCACGCGCTGTGGAACACCGCCTGCCAGCAGTACATGTTGGCGAAGGCGAGGTCGCAGTTGCAGATGCCCGAGGGCATGGTATAACGCTCGATGACCGCCCGGTCCCCGAGGCGCACGGGTTTGAAATCAATCATTTGCCGTGTAATTCTTTTTCTCGATATGGGTGTAATACTGCTGGACCAGCGCCCGGAAATTCTGTGCCAGACTGTCGGCGGCCGGGGTGGCCGGGCATTCCTGCACATTCATGTCCGAATCGTCGAGCACGATTGCGCCTTCTCCGGTCAGCGCGCGGAACCGTCCGTCGTAGCTGACCGACCAGCGGGGCCGCTGCGGTTCGTTCAGCACGTCGCGCCCGAATGCGAAATAAGGCTCCCGGTTGCCCGTGAGTCCCAGCAGGGTGGGCATGATGTCCAGTTGCTGCGTGATCTCGCCGACCTCGCCCCGCAGGGCGCCGTCGGGGGTGTAGATGAAGCCGATGATGTGCATGTTGCCCGGGTAGGAGCGCGTCTCCTCCGCGAATTTCTCCGACGACACGTGGTCGGCCACGAAGACGAAGATCGTGCGGCGGAACCACTCCTCGCCGCCGAAACGCTGGAAGAAGAGGCGGAACGCCCGGTCGTCGTAGGCGACGCCCTTGTGAATCCGGGTGTAGCCCTCGGGCAGCGTCGCGGCGTACTTTTCGGGTACGACGAACGGGTGGTGCGACGAGAGGGTGAACAGCGCGGCGAAGAAAGGTTCGGGCATCGCCGTCAGCTCCTCGCCCGTGAATTGCAGGAACTCTTCGTCCCAGATGCCCCAGTAGCCGTCGAAATCCCTTGTTCCGTGCTTCGCCTCGTAGTCCTCGCGGCTTACGAGCCGCTCGACGCCTGCCGAACGGGCATAGGCCCCGAAGCCCATCGAGCCGCGTTCCGAGCCGCAGAAGAAGGCCGTCGCATAGCCTTTGTCCGCCAGCATGGCGGGCAGCTGGCGGCTCTCGCCCAACGATTGGGGCATCAGTACGAACGGCGTGCGGAACGAGGGGATGCTTCCCAGTACCGAAGGCATGGCCTGGATCGAACGCGAGCCGTTAGCGTACATCCGTTTGAATGTCAGTCCATTGCGCATCAGCGAATCGAGGAACGGCGTGAAACCTTTTTCCGGGAGGTCGGCGTAGAGTTCCGGATGGAGGAACGCGGAGTGCTCGGCCGACATGCTCTCCATGATGAAAATCATCACGTTGCGGCCCGTGAGATCGACCGCCGTGCTGTCGGCGGGCCGGTGCACGGGCGTGAAGCGCTGCGGCAATTCCTCCGGGGTGAAATATTTCCTGTATTTGACGCTTCCCGCGTTGCCGATAGTGCGCAGGATGCAGAACGGGTTGCTTAAAATCAGATTGGCTTTGCCGCTGTCCGCCGTGTAGAGCATGGCATTCGACAGCGTGATCGGACGGGTCATGCGGGTCATGCCGCCGCGCATCCCGGCGACGCTCAGCCCCGCCGCGAGGGCGAAGACGACCGTGCCGCCGGCATAGTAGGCCCAGCCGCGTCTCAAAAGGCTCTCCTCGCGCGTCCGGCGGCGGTAACCCCACGCCAGCAACGCCACGAGTCCCGCCCACAGCAGCACGAGATACCAGTTTTCGGCCATGAACTTTCCGGCCAGCTGCAACGAGTTGTCGTTGTCGGCGAAGAAAATTTCGTCGGCCGTGAAACGCTTCTGCGTGTAGCGGAAATAGACCGTGTCGGCGAGATTCGCGGCTGCGATCAGCACGGCGTTGACGATCACGTAATACCAGAACAGCATGCCCCGGTACCAGCGCCGTTCGCGCAGGTGCAGGGGCAGGAGCGACAGCAGGATGAACACGCCGTCGGCATAGACGACCGATACGGTGTCGAATTTCAGCGACCCGGCCACGAGCTGCCCCAGTTCACTCCACACCGGCGGACCGAGCAGGGCGGCGTTGTAGACCCAGAACGCCGCGCGGCAGAGCATCAGCGCCGCGTAGAGCAGTGCGATGCGCCACACGAGCAGCGCCAGCGGCGTATGGAGCAGGCGTTTCATCCTCTATTCGCAGGCTTTCAGCGACATGTCGAGCGACTTGATCTGGTGCGTCAGCGCGCCCACCGAGATGAAGTCGACGCCGCACTCGGCATAGTCGCGCATCGTGTCGAGCGTGATGCCGCCGCTCGATTCGGTTTCGCAGCGTCCGGCGACCTTCTCGACCGCCCGGCGGGTCATTTCGGGGGTGAAGTTGTCGAACATGATGCGGTCGACGCCGCCCGCCGCGAACACCTCGTCGATGTCTTCCAGCGTGCGGACCTCGCACTCGATGGGGATCGTCTTGCCTTTGGCCGCGAGGTATCGGCGCACACCTTCGATCGCGGGGCGGATGCCGCCGGCGAAGTCGATGTGGTTGTCCTTGAGGATCACCATGTCGAACAACCCGATGCGGTGGTTGCCGCCGCCGCCGATGCGGACGGCCATCTTGTCCAGCACGCGCATACCCGGCGTGGTTTTGCGCGTGTCGATCACCTGAGTTTTGAGCCCGTCCAGTTCTTGGACGTAAACGGCCGTCTGTGTCGCCACGCCGCTCATTCGCTGCATGATGTTCAGCAGGATGCGTTCGGCCTGCAACAATGAGATCAGCCGTCCTTCGACGTAAAAGGCGATGTCGCCCGGTTTGACGCGCGCGCCGTCGTCGAGCCGTTTTTCGAATTTCGCTTCCGAATCGAGCCGGCGCAGCACGGTTTCGGCGACTTCGACGCCGGCCAGGACGCCTTCCTGCTTGACGAGCAGCTTCATCCGGCCGCGTTCGTCGTGCGGGATGCACGCGAGCGACGAATGGTCGCCGTCGCCGATGTCCTCGCGGATGGCCAGTTCGATCAGGTCGTTGACGAACGGGATATATTCTTCCTTCATGTTCTTTTCGATTATAAGTTTATAACGCAGCAAAGGTAAAAAAAAATACGTATGCCGCTGTTTTTATCGGCCGCCGTCCGTCCGGTTCGCTTTGTATGGGCCGATCCGCCGTATTTTCCGGATTCCGTGAATTTTCGAAGCCGAGGGAATTGTGGTTCACCCTTCAAAAAAGCGGGTAATAATTTTTATTGTTTTTTAAAAAGTTCTACCTTTGCTCGATCAACGGACGCCCAGGCATTTCGTAACCGGTTTGTTATAGTGCCCGGATGTCTGTTAACCGGTTGGATGATAACGATATGATCGGCGTTATGCCGGTTTGAGCATCATAGGCGGCGCGCGGAACGAAGACCGGAAACAGGATTCTTTCGCTTATTTTGCCGCAGTACATTAGGGAAGAAACAAGAAAACGAAAGTTATGAAAAATCTCAGAAGCAGTGTCTGTACCACGGGACGGAAAATGGCGGGAGCCAGAAGTCTCTGGAGAGCAAACGGAATGAAGGAAGAACAGTTCGGACAGCCGGTGATCGCCGTCGTCAACTCGTTCACTCAGTTCGTCCCCGGGCACGTGCATCTGCATGAAATCGGACAGCAAATCAAAGAGTGGATCGCCGAAGAGGGCTGTTTCGCCGCCGAGTTCAATACGATCGCCATCGACGATGGGATTGCGATGGGACACGACGGGATGCTCTATTCGCTGCCGTCGCGCGACCTGATCGCCGATAGCGTCGAATATATGTGCAACGCGCACAAGGTGGACGCGATGATCTGCATTTCGAACTGCGACAAGATCACCCCGGGGATGCTGATGGCCGCGATGCGGCTGAACATTCCGGCCGTTTTCGTGTCGGGGGGGCCGATGGAGGCCGGACGGCTCGGCGACCGCGCTTACGACCT
>OOAO01000944.1_pt1 | contig 28749 bp, 19 predicted proteins | sample 1671821 | NCBI WGS metagenome assembly OOAO01 (sample SAMN06348196, study PRJEB24527) | human gut metagenome | biome: human gut; feature: ankylosing spondylitis patient; material: feces | host: Homo sapiens | place: China | collected 2015-10 | reverse complement strand
TTACCTTTCAGCGAGAGATAGGATAGAAAGTCGATAAACCCCTCGAACACTATTGCCGTGTCGCTGCCGTTGTCGAGAGTGGTAATATTCTTGGGCGTACTGCTTCCTTTGAACCGGGGATTACGCAGCTCCCAGCCTCCGGCATCGTTGCGGAACCCGATGGCGAAATACTCTTTGCCGCCGGTCGTGTAGCGCACCTCGCGGCAATAAGTCCGGGCGATGGTAGGGTCTATGCCTCGCCCTGTCAGGTAGCCGAGCAATGCCGGGTGGGTCAGTTCGCGGTCGGAGAGGATGGTAAGACGGGATGGTGTCAGCTCATTTACTATTAACGGTTCGGCATGGATAGGAACGAGCGTTCCGTGTTCGCCCGCCGCAAGCCTTCGGGCGGCCTCGACCTCGGAACAGCCCTCCATACGGGCCACAAGGTCGATGATCGAGCCGCCCTCACCTGTCCCGAAGTCGTGCCAGAGGTTTTTGTCGTAACTGACGCTGAAGCTGGCGGTGCGTTCCTTACGAAGTGGCGAGAGGTACATGCCTCGGTTGCCGCGCTCCCACCGGGGTTTGATTCCCCGTGCCGCGAGGTAAGCCCGAATACTGATGCGTCGTTTTATTTCTTCGTAGTTCATGGTGGCGGATTTTTTGTGGTTTTGTTGTGAGATAGCATAATAAGATATAAAACAGGTATTTGTACAGACAACAATTCCCCAACAACGACGAGAGCCGTTGTCTTCAACGATTTTTATTTTGTTGTGGATTTGTTGTTGGACTGTTGTGGAAGTGTTGAAGTTGATTATCAGGTATTTATTTTAATGATCCGATAAAAACAACACTACAACAGCAGTTTTTCGACCAGTGAACGGGGAATCTCGAAATAGCGCCCTTTACGTTTGGCCGGGAACAGTTCTCCTTCGCTCCCGATATGATAAAAAATATAGTCGCCGTTCTTCTCCGAGCGCAGTTTCCAATTGTCTTTGAATATATTGCGAATCTGCACCAAGTCGGCTTTCAGGCCCGCATCCTTTACGATGTCGAGCATGTCTTTGGGGCAGCATAGCAGGGTGTCTTTTTCGAGCCTGTCCATTACTTCGATGCAGTAGGTGGCGATCTCCGTTTCGACCTTGTTCGTATTGTATTTTTTAATTTTCAGCAGGGCCGGGGTTTCGAGCAACGTGGAAGCGAACCACATGCGGGATTGCTGTTCGGTCGATAATTTCCTGTGCAGTAAAAAATGCAGAAAGGCAGGGATCTCCGCGCGCATCTTATCCTTGAGGCGTATATCGTCACAGGAGATGGGGTTTATCTTCAGTACCCAAAATCGGATTTCCTCCTGCGGAATAATGATCGGGTTCTTTTCGTTGTTAGAGCAAAGGACGAATTTTGCGAAAAATTCTATCTCCCGCCTGTCCTTCCCTTTGGCTTCTACTTTATAATCTCCGGCGGTGGACAGGTTCTTGATCTTCTCCGTATCTTCGATTTTGTTCAATAGGAGCTCATCGACCATGACCAGCAATTTATTGGCCCAGTCCAGATTGAACTGGCTGCGGAAATCCTCGTTAGTGTTGAAGGTAGCGTTCTTGCCGAAAATCATTTTAAGCAGACGCAGAAAGGTGGTCTTGCCCGTATTCCTTTCTCCGGATACGAGCAAAAGTATCGGCAATATTTGCGTAGGACGGGTCAAAAGCAGTTGCAGGTAGTCATACCCCAATTCGATCTGCGGCCCGAAAATATGGGCCAGAAATGCCCGGATATGGGGAAATTCGCCCGGCCCCGGCCGATGCGGAATCGGCTCGTAGAGATTCAGGTATGTGCCGTGTACCCGTTGGTAGTTCACATGGTCGGGAATGCTGCAAAAGCCGTCATACTTTTCGATTTCCGGCAGGTTGTTTTTGCCGTAGTCCTGCCGGAGCGTTTCGTAACTCCATTGCACTTTTTCCTCGATAAAATCCCCGCTGATTAGGGGCCGCAGCACAACCTTGTACAACTGTGTGCCGATGCGGATATATTTCTCTTTCATCGCTATCGGCTTTTGATGGGTACGATCTGATTTAAGGCCGCTTCGACGTCGCTGTCGCGGAACAGGACGCGCCCACCTATCTTATGGGCGCATATCTTACCTCGGTTCACCCAATCGGTGAGCGTTACGAGCGAAATCCGCAGGCGGCGAGCCGTCTCCTGCCGTGTCAGGTACTTGGTTTCGGACTTCGAACGTGCGGGACGGAACTGCTGAAGCTCGTCGCGCAGGGACTCCCGTATCATTTCGGAGAGTTGGTCGGCCGTCAGGCCGGACAGATAAATTTCCTTTGGCATAACGTAGTTCGTTAAGGTTAATGCCACAAAGAAAACTATTGGTCAAACCTTTCTAAAACAGGGAATTATATTACAAGACAGTGACAGTCGGTGACAAAAGCGGTCGTTTCGGTGACACGATACGGTAGGACAAAAGACATTGATTGCATATGGGCCGCCATATGCTACATTTGTCCCTATCGTGTAAAGTAATAAATAAGGGAATATAAAATCGGGAACAGCAAAACGCCATTCCCGCAAAAGACAGGTTATATTTTATTTTAAACTTCGTTTATAATAAACACTACGCTTCGGAATAATTCGAACGAGTTCGGTTCTTCGCTCAGTTTGCAGTTTATTTTATTTTGCACCTTTTTGAAAAACGTTCTGGTTGTTGGGGCACCTCGATTATAGTCAATACTTGTTGCATAAATATCAGTTAGTTTCAGGTAATTCTTGGCTTTGGAAAATGTTTTGCAAATGTTCCGTAATTGTTGAACGCCCTTTATCAAATAGCGTGGCTATGGCATCTTGAGTAAGTCAAAGCGTTTCATCTTGATATAAAACTTCTATTCCTTCTTCTTTAAAACATAAGGAATTCAATAGTACTATTATGTATCTGAAGTTTTTTGCCCATGACTAAATATATCCCATTTCTTTGCAATAATCTGCGACAGTTTTCTTAAAATGTTTAAGTTTGGTTTGATATCCACGATGCTGAGTTATTATGCCACTTACACTCATTTCATGACAAACTAACAATTCATTTACCGATAATTTAAAACTCTGAATCATATATTCTGTCAGTAAATCTCGCGCTTCTTTATAATCTGAAAATTCTCCAGCGCAGAAACTTATTAAGATTTCAGAATACCATTTTCGCATTGATTCATTCATGCATTTATGAATATTTTTCATTGAAGACAATATACTACTGACTTTTGCATCATAACCATCTTCTGTGAGAATATTGAATTTTCCAGATGCATGTGCCATATCGTTACGTGCATCTACTAAATCACTGACATTTGCAATTTGGGATTTATCCAAACATATAATCTTAAAAAGTTTTGCGATATCTTTTTCCGGTAATAAACTATATGCAAATATTGAATTAGCATCTTCTATCTTCAAGTCTTTCTCTCTACCACTATATGGCCGTGCAAAAACAATTACATCTTGATATCTATCAGGAATAATTTGACTGATTTTCCATGCGGTACAATAAATGTAAGTCATATAGAGCAGATGAACACCAAAATAGGCAAATTGATACTGCTCATATTTGTAATTTACGGCAATTAAATTAGTTACATTATTGACATAACTATTTATATCTTCTTCATCATCAGGATTGATTGGAAGATAATTCAATATTTCCTGCAAATATGGGACTTCTGTATAGTCAATTTCTTCTACCATAATCATTCACCCCAAACTTCGTTAATTTTTTGCTCTATTTTTTTTGTGAAAATAGAAACAATTTCTTCTGCTGGTTTTATGAATGATAATTCTCTTTCAATTTGGATAACTGCTTCATTCTGTTCTTCAACAGAAGGACAAATAATATCCAAATTTTCTAAATCAGATTTGTTTACGCTTGGATACATTGCTTTACTCATTACATCGCTTAGTTGGTTCCCAACAAAATCATCCAATAACGCATAAAGTAGATACTTTCCGTTCACATTTTTGGGGGTCAAAACAGCAAAGCCAGTCGAAGCAACAAAGCCTTTGGTATCAAAATCAACATAACTGAAAGCCTTTAGGTTTGGACGAACAGTTGACATTAATATATCTCCCTTGCTCATTCCTCGCCTTGCTCTACTTGGAGCATTTTTCCCTTTTATTTTTTGTGATGTATCAACTTTGCCCGTACCGCTAGTAACAGAAGAAATATCAATATAAGTAAATGTTTCTTCTCCGTATTCTTGTTCTGGATTTACAGAAAAACGATTTATCTCACAAATATCCGAAAGCTTTACAATATTACCTGTTTTAAACTTTGGCAAATGCGGCTCATAGTTTGATACAATAGATTGAGCACCGAAAATAATTTTTCTATATCCGTCAAGTTCGTCAACTATCTGCTGCTGGACTTCAATAGAAGGCAATGGGATTTTTATGGAATTAATTGTACTACTTATATTATTGATATTAGCACCTTGTGTTAATAGTTTAATCTCCTCTCTGTATTTTAAAGATTTCAGCAGATAGAAAAATAGATATTGTGGAAGGCAACGAGATGTACTTGTTCTAATAATTCCCATAAAACCTCCAGCATAATAATTCGTATCCTTATCAATAAAAGCAACCTTTCCTATATGCTCCTTACTACCACTTGACATACATATAAAAATATCGCCTCGCCTTAATTGTTTTTCTGGAGCAAGAATAATAGATTGATCTATATATATTTCTTTTATAACCTCTAATTCACCTGATAATGTGATATTATCCGCGGGAAGTATAATGTTAGATGTTTTATATGTTGTCTGTTGCGCTTTTTGATAATTTACGCCTCTTGTTATTGTCGCAATATCAGAAAAATCAACAATTTCATATTTTGAAGTAATATTTGGAGATATTCGATACCTGTTCCCTGCCAATATAAAAGAGTTACCACGCACTTTATCCAATGGAATTATCTCAAATCCTACATTAGTCATTTCTGTAGATTGATCTTCATCCAATTTACGAAACTCCTCATATTTAACCAAATCACTTGGGGTATCTAATTTGCGGCGGTGGTTGTCTAATGTATATCCATCACTCTTGACATCGAAGTACCAAAATTCTTTTTTCTTTTCTGATTTTTTTATCTTTTTATTTACTTTGGTTGCATATATAATATCTGTTTTAACACCTGTATATGGCAAGAATACTCCTTGTGGCAATGAAATAATACTTTGCAATTGGCAATTTTCTAATAGGTATTCACGAGTTTTAGTTAAATCCTTTCTAAAAAGAAACCCTTCCGGAACTACCAAAGCCATTCTACCGTTAGGAGATGTGCTCTTTACTGCTTTCATACAATGTTGTACACAAATACTATCCCCATTTTTACTTGGCAAATCATACAATTCTCCATGCTTGGTTTTTTGAGAATACGGCATATTTGCAAGAACTATATCATATCCGTAATGATGCTCATTCCCATCATTATCTTTATATGTAGCTTTCCCATCTATAGGATTTGCCAGACTATCACACATATTGATGTTGCTATGCCCATCACCGGCCAAAATCATATTCATTTTGGTTATACGTGCAGTATTGGTAATTTCATTGCCATAAACTGTATGCTCTCGCAACATCTTTATATTGGCTTCGGTCCTCGCCATATTATTGTATATATAGCGAAAACTTTCTATTAAGAACCCACCTGTGCCACAAAATGGGTCATATATGGTTTCCCCAATTTGAGGATTAACCAAACGTACCATTGTTTTTACAATGTGGCGTGGAGTAAAATATTCTCCTAAATCATTTTTAGTTGCGGTTGAAGCTTTCAAAAAATACTCAAAAGCATCTCCCTTTACATCACTATCCACATCAGTAAGCGTTAGTGGGTCAAGCTTATCCATTATTTCTTTCAAGATACTTGCATCTCGAATCTGTAAGGGAGTAAATATATCAGTATTATATACTGAATTTAGTTTTTCGTAAACAGTTTTGTTTATATAGTCAATGCGAGTTGTAAAAGGGATATTTTTAATGCTATCCCAACTACATGCTGTGGCATCAAAAAGCGTTTTAATACCACTTTCTCTTTTGATTTGTTCGCTTTCACTAATAAGTTTTAAAAATAGTATATTTGCAAACTCACCAAAACGTTCGATTCCAGCACGCAATCCTTCCCCTCGTAACATATTGTTTGCTTCATCAAATATGCGGATTAGCTCTTTCCTATCATATTGAACTTTGGGACTTATGGTATTTACTTCATAAGTTGTCAGATACCGCAATGCAAGAGTTTCTCTGATAAACTCGTCTATTTCTTCTCCATTTAAAATAGGAACTCTATTGGCTTCTGTATGATATGCTTTACAAAATACACCATCTGTAGCAAATACAAGTGGAGCATTAATTGCACGGGCATAACTAATGCCTTGTTCCATTGCTACATCAAGGCGAGTGCCTTTCTTTTTGGCCTCAATAACAATTAAAGGTCTATCACTTTCATTTGAGTACAACACATAATCAGGACGTTTTCCTCCGAGAGATTTACGTTCTGCTTCTGTTTTTGGCTGTTCAAAAAAAACATTCTTATCTTTTCCGTTTAATTTCCATCCTAAATTAGTTAAAGCGGTATCAATAAGATTCCTTGTATCAGCTTCTAATGGCATTGTATTCATATGTCTTTTGCAACCAAAATTATATAATAATATCCCAATGTACAAAGGTACTACTTTTATTTATTTGTCTGTATTGTATATCCGAAGTGCAGCGCGGATTTCTTCCGAAGAGTAATAATGGGTATTGTCACGGAATCTGGAAAGATTCCGGCACTCTTTCATCCATACACTGCCGAGCCATCGGTCGAGTGTCGGTCGCGTGATACCCAATGCTTTTGCCAGTTCTTTTTTGGTGAGCAGGCGATCTCCCTTTGTCGAGGTAAGGAATGTTTCGTTGCGGTGTACAGCCAGCCAATGGTCAAGGTTGTAGAGTGCTTTATCGGCATTCTTTAACTCCTGCTCGTAATTTTCATAAGCCCATACGCGGATGCTCTGCGGGTCGAAATCCGAAAATTCCTCCCTCGTGCGTAGTTCCCCGGCTAAAATGTCAAAACATTTAAGTTCAGAGGCTTTGATCTCTATTTTACGTCGGCGCGGCATAAATTACTGGTTTTGTTACGGCAAAATGGCAATTAATTGTTGTGATTGATAAGATTGACAACGACTTTGACCATCACGTCTTTCTCTTCGGTGCGGCTCTCGGCGATCATCAGGGTCAGTGCGACCAGTGCATTATCGCCGATCCGTTTCGTACCGTCGGTGTTGTAAAGAATACCGTTCTTTTCCATAAACCAAAGGAACAGGAATGCGGCGATCCGCTTGTTGCCGTCGCTGAACGAATGGTTTTTTGTAACCAGATAGAGCAACATCGCCGCTTTTTCCTCGACGCTCGGATAGAGGTCTTCGCCGTTGAAAGTTTGGTATATCGCCCCTATGGAACTTTGGAACGACTGGTCTTTTTCGTGTCCGAACAGCGGACTGCCGCCGAACTTGTCGCGTAGTTCCTTGATTGCATTTTTGGCGCTTTCGTAGGTTGCCTCGAATTTAGCCGCCGCGGTCGTATTGTCGATGGGGAGTTGCTGATAGTCGTATTTGTCGAGCGTGTCGAGTGCATAGGCATAATCGGTAACGACTTTCAGCAGGCCCGTCGCCTCCGAATGGTTCAGTTGCCGGTGATCCATTACGTTCGACAACAGTTTGATCGTCTGCTTCAAGTCCTCGTACTGCTCCAGTTTTATCGTATCCTTAACGGCATAGCCTTTTATCAGATACTCTTTCAATACTTTATTCGCCCAAATGCGGAATTGAGTCCCCCGTTGGGATTTAACCCGGTATCCGACTGAGATAATCACATCCAGATTGTAGAACTCTATACTTCGGACGACGCTCTTTGCGCCCTCCGTCTGAACTGTTGCATTTTTTGCAACAGTTGAATCGTAGTCCAACTCCTTTTCTGCGTAGATTTTGGATATATGCCTTGAAATGACCGACTTGTCCCTGTCGAAAAGCTCGGCCATCTGATTCAGGGACAGCCAGACCGTTTCCTGCTCCAGTTTCACGTCGATTGCCGTCGCTCCGTCCGGACTTTGGTATAATATTATTTCACCTGTGTTCATGGCTGTCGTTTTTACAAAGTTAGCATTTATTACTTTCCGCTGAAATAGGGGTGGTTCATCAGCTCCATAGCGGTCTGTTCTTCGGTGATCTTGATGTACTTCATAAACTCCTTTTCGGTCTTGTGTCCCGTGATCTTCATAATGGCGATGGTGGGGATTCCGGCCAGGTACATATTTGTTGCACCGCTTCGCCGGGCCGTGTGGGTCTTGACCATATCGCATTTCTCGACGATATGCGTTTTTTTCTCTCCGTTTTCGATGTACGAAACCTCGATCTTTTCCGTGATACCGGCCTCGCGTGCGACATCCTTGATGTATTTATTTACTTTCTGCTCGTAGGATTTGGGCAAGCGATTTTCATATTTGTCCAATATTGCCTGCAATTCGGGTCGGACGGGAATAATGACATGGTTGCCCGTCTTCTGCTGTTTGAGGTCAATGACTCGCTGTCCGCTTTCCAGCGTACGGATATTACCCTCGTTGATGGTCGAATAGTCGCTGAATCGTTGCGCTGTGTAGCATCCGACCAGAAAAATATCGCGGGCAACCTCCTTGTGTCTGTCGCCGGACAGGTCGAGGTCGGCAAGGACCTTGATCTCGGATTCGGTCAGGTAGATGTTTTCGACCTCGGCGGTCAGTACGCGGAACTTGCGGCTTTCGATTGTCCCGTTGTCGTGCAGGCCCTCTTCACGTGCAGCCCGCATAATGATTTTCAGTTCTTTGACATGGCGCCCGATGGTGTTGACCGAATAGTCTTTAGCTGTAAAATAAGCAACGAAATCGTCATAGAATTTGAGATCTATGTCCCCAAAATCGTATCGTTTGCGTTTGGCTTTGCAGAACTCATCGAATTGGATGATGAAACCTTTATAGTTCTTGATCGTCGATGCTCCGTAACGGAGTTTATGAATATTGAGCCGTGTGCCGTCTTCCATTTCGCGCGTATAGCGGGCGATATAGTCGGTCAGCGATTCCCGACTGCGTGTGTTGCGACCGCCGGACACGCTGCGCGGATGATGGAAACTGTAAATAATCTTTTCCAGCTTCGTTTTCGTCATCGCATGTTTGGGGTCTTTCGCCATTTCGCCGAGGATGAAACTGCGTAGTTCGGCCAGTTTTGCCGTCAGCTCACGACCTTGTTGCTCGGTAAAGTCGGCTGTAAAGGAATAGCGGTTTTTGACCGTCTGTTTTTTATCGTCCCATGCCCCGGAAAATACAAGATATTGGGTTTCGGCATAAAATGAGGTTTTCCGATCTACGTTAAACCGAATATAAACTTTCGTCAATGCGCTTTTCTTTGTTGTGCGGATGCGATACGAAAAAGTTGCCATATTTTACCTGCTTGATTCTTAATGCAAAGATAAGAAATTTGTACGGCATTTGTACGGTATCTGCTTGATTTTCGAAAATTTCCAGACCTCGTAATTAATGAAAGTGACTTATAACCAATTGATAAACATGGCAAATAAAGTAAAGATAGATTAAATACGAGAAATATTTGTGGCGTCCGCTTCAGACCTCGACAAAGCCGCCTCACAGTGCACTGTGAGGCGGCTTTGTTTTAAATTTGTACGGCATTTTATTTGATGGAATTAAAAACAGATAGGACAATTTCCGTGATAATATCACTTAGCAATCATCAAAAAGGGTATGACAATAGCTGGGAGCATTTACAATCCCGAATCTGAGTAAAGAAATATGGACAAAATTAAAAGAATATAGATTCATAAACGATAGTGAATTTCCGGGAATCCGTGCAGATATTTTTATGCTTTTACCTCGTATTAACTGCTCCGCAATGGCAAACACATAAAATCAGAGCATCCCACATTCGGAGGGATGCTCTTTCATATAATTTGCGTATCGTTAAAAGATAGATTAAAAAGTTATATCGTAGTCTGTCTTCTTTAGTTATACAAGAAATTAGCGGTAGGTAAACGAATAGACGGCCGAATTCGTACCGCGATCCAGTTCGGTATCTTTTCTGTTTTTGATCTCGTATTTATATCCTGCTTCAGGGTATTCGGGATGGACGGGTTCATTACCTACCACGATGTCGTATTCATGCTTGATTTTGGCTACGGTTGCGTGTGCTGTGACCGAAGCGACCGTACCGTCGTCGTTAAAGACGTAATCCAGGCGCTCCTCCGTGTCCTCGACATAAGTGTAGTATTCGTAACTCTTATGAACCTTCACATTGGGCTCCGGATAGCCAGGAGTAGCGACAGAGGCTCCTTCATCGTCACTCCATCCGGTAAATATTGTCGTGTAACGGTCCATACCGCGACCCGCCAGGCGCAGCAGAGCCAAGCGCCCGAGCCGGCCCGGCACCTCTCCGTCTTCGGTTTCTTCCAATAGCATATCCGGTAAAAAGAGCATATTGATGTCCAGATTCAACTTGTCGTTCGGCGTCTGGTTGAAATATTGCTCGAACCCGGACACTTCGTCCGGCTGAGCTCCGTCGGAATAGGAACCGCCCGACAGCACACCGTCTTTATAGGTATACGTGTTCCACGTATTGGAGTAGGCGACGCGCGAGATACGGTCTTCGTCGTTATATTCTATCTCATAGGTGTAAAACTCATAATTATCTTCGTCATGGGAATAGGGATGCGATTTGCCCTGTCGGATGTATCCTTTGTCGTTCAGCAGGACGTCGTAGGTTTGTGTTCCGGCGTCCGACCACCGATCCTCGATGCGGAGACGATCCGGTGCCGAGTAGTCGATGCTGCTGACCAGTTGGCTCGAACCTTCCGGATCGTTGGTGGGGCGGATGTCGATCGTATATGACGAAACGCGATTATGGTCGTCGTATTCGAACGTATAGGTCGCCTCCTCTTCATCGTGATCCGAAGTGGGGAGCTGGCTCCAATAAGTTACCGTGCGTTCGATCCGGCTGACAAGAGCGTAGCTCGAGGGATCGGGCACGACAGGTTCGTCGTCGCCCACCGTTACCGCGCAAGAGGCCGACACTTCTTTGTTAGAGGAAGAGGTAGCCGTAACGGTCGCCGTTCCGTCGGCTATTGCGGTGATTTCGCCGGTTACGGGATTTACGTCCGCAACGGCAGGGTTGCTGCTCGACCATACCACCGATTTGATCGTGGCGTCGGCAGGCTCTACGGTGGCGGTCAGCGTCGTTTTAGCTCCTGCATCCAACGAAAGTTCGGTTTTGTCGAGGGTAATCTTCGTCACTTTGACCGGCGGCTCGTTCTTGCTGCCGTCTTGCTTGGTTCCCTCCTGAACGACCGTCACGGTAAAGGTGTTGTTGCCCGAACGGATGGTAATCGTCGCCTCGCGCCGTTCTCCCGTATAGTTCTGGTCGATCTCGATGCGGAGCGTAATCGTCCCGGCCCCGCCGCTGTAAGCCTCCTTGTCGCCGTTGTAGAGTTTCAGCCAGACTACGTTATTGCCGTTGTTGTCTGCAGCCCGTGTAACGGATTTTGTTTGTACGGATGCCAATGCCGAAGCCTGCGCCTGCACTTCGTTCACGGTCGCCGTCCAGGGGGCGCCGGCCGTGAACGAAAAGCCGCCGCCCGTACTCTCGTTATCGGCATAGGCGTTTTGTGTAAGTTGTTCTTGTGCGGGCGGAGTGAATGGCTCGCCTTCTCCGCCTTCGTTTTTGCTGCAACCGGCAAGAATCGCCGTTGAAAGCATCAATAAAAACAGATGTTTTTTCATTTGTATAAATCGGTTCCGCCCGTCCCCCGGCGGAGTTTTAGTTACACATAAAAAGACGTGGGACAGTACCTTTTTATCTGCTTCTGAGGTCTACCACAACCTGCGATCAAATAAATGAGTAAAGCCCACGTTTCCGCAGGCATTAACTTTACTCTTGATCGCTTTAAAAGTGGTAATTTCAGAAGCAAGAATAAAAGCTAACGCTTTTTATATTATGTCTTGTATATTTCCGTTTATGCCATAGGCTCGCCTTTAATTAATTGGTTTATCGCGGTAAATATACGAAAATTTGTCTAATATATTAATGAAATGCCGGGTTTAGGATTTATCTCATCCCCATTCCCCGACCCTGCTCGCGGTCTTTGATCTTGATTCCGATATGCTCCAAAAACTCTTTCGCCTTTTGCCGGAACCATCTCAGAATCGGTATTTGGTCGATGAACAGTTGAAACCCTCCGGGGCCTTTCTCATCCTTTGTGAGCCTCGCTTCGGCATTTTCTGCATCGAAATGTTGGGAGTGTTCGCTTGAATATAGACTACTGGAAAAACGGACGGGCCGCATGTTCACGAGATTACGGGCCTATCCGTCGGAGAACCCTATCGCTCGGCAATACTCTCCCCACTTGATAAGTTGAGGCGTTCGTCTTACTCTAACCTATTCAATGTTAAATTTAATACCCAAAACGCGAATTACAAAGAATTATCCGATTTACTTTGATTCAGATGAAATTCTATTGCCAGCCCAAGCCTGAAAAATCGTGAGCCGTTTATAAATATCTATTCTGACTAAAGCCAGAGGGAATATACATAGCATACGACCACGTTTGCGCTTTCATAGCAATAACGAACTCTTACATTTGTATTCCCTATATCCGATAGCGATTCAATTGCGGATTCTACCATTTACAAACGAAGCGCAATAGGTTCATCATTGCCAGACCCAATGCGGGTGCCACGGCAGTTGATATGGCCATCGAAAGTCCGTACATGCCCAGCCCTTCTCCCATGCGTTCATGCGGAATGATGTCCGTCACTCAGGTGGAGGAGGCGTTGCTCGATGCCGCGTGAAACAGTTTTCTTCTATCCGTATAAAATCAGATTGGCCGATTCATTGGTTTTCATATTGGATCTTCACGCCGGCGACGGCGCTTTCGTTCGGGTATTGTCTTACCGCCGAAGGAAGCGATAACCCCGACACATGTATATACTATCCTACCGGTTTCAGTCCCGTTTTGAATTACAAAGTTACTCTGCGGGGCCTTTTTATAATCCATAATTCGAAGGAGAGGAATTTCGTTGAACTGTCTGCATCGGATACTATGCCTTTGTTAAAGGTTGAGTTGCCTGATTACGTCGATGTAAAACGTCGATCGGTATTGGAGAAATATATGACTTCGTTGTGGAATTCATCGATTGCCTATCAAGAAAAACCGAAAATAGCCGTAAACGTGTCCCAGCTCGGAGATCTTTTGGAGATATATAAGCAGGGGCATGACGGGATCATTTCAATAATAGGCGAAGGAGGCGTACCGGACGTCATCCGGGGAGCGGATCGTAAAGAAATGATTGAACTTGTACGGCGAGGTAAAAATGTTCCGGATGGCTCTGATCAACTATTGGTATATGATCTTGACGGTACGATGCTTCGGAAATATAAATTGAATCGTCGCGTGAACGGATTCGATATAGATACGGTCAATCAGGTGCTGGTCATGGTGAATTCGAACACCGAAGCGCCGATGTATACTTTCCCGCTTCCGGAAGGGTTTTAGACCGTTTCTTATCTTTTTCAGACAGATTAAAGACACATATCAAATACGGATCTTTCGTCTTCCGCACGGTTTACCGACTCCGTTCGTATTTGCGGTGGAATACGGTCAGCAGGACGAAACCGGCCAGGGCGAAAGGCGCTCCGACCAAAGCCGGATACTGGTATCCCAATCCCGCATCCAGCGGCAATCCGCCGCAATAGGCTCCGATGGCGTTTCCGAGATTGAATGCTACCTGCACGCTTCCGGCGCCGAGCATTTCGCCGCCTTTGGAGTAGCGGATCAACAGAATTTGCTGCGGGCTCGATACGGCGAACAGTCCTGCGGTGCACAGACACATCAGCAGTGCGCCGAGCCAGGCCGTATGTGCGGTGAAGAACAGCAATAGCAAGATTACGAAGATCGATCCCTGCGAAACGGCGGCGACCCGGCCCGGAGTGAACCGGTCGGACAGACGGCCGCCGGTCAGGTTCCCCACGACCATACCGAAACCGGCCAGTATCATCAGCAGGGTCAGCCTGTCGGGGGAAAATCCCGAAACGTGCACTAACATCGGACTGACGTAGCTGTACCAGCAGAATACGCCGCCGTTGCCGAGCATCGTGGCGAAAATGAGCAGCCACGGGGCCGGTGATCGCAGGAAGCGGAACTGCCCCCGGAATCCCGTGTCCGGTAGATTTTCCACCGGCGGAATCCATCGCCAGATGTAGTAAAGGACGATCATTCCCCAGCATCCCACCAGCAGGAAAGTGACTCTCCATGAAAGCATCGAACTGAGCGCCGTACCCAGCGGAACGCCGAGCAGGTTGGCGATCGTCATGCCGGCTATCATGATGGAGACCGCTTCGGAGTCTTTCCCCTTGTCCGCCAGTTTTTCGGCAGCGATCGAACCGACCCCGAAATAAGCGCCGTGCGGCAGTCCCGAGACAAACCGAGCCGCCATCAGCGTCCAGAAATTCGGGGCGAGGGCCGCACAGACGTTTCCGGCCATGATGACGGCTACCAGTACCAGCAGGATGCGTTTCAATGGGTGTTTGCGGGCCAGGATCAGCATCGGGGCGCCTACGCATACGCCCAGCGCGTAGGCCGAGATCAGGTGTCCGGCTTCGGCGATGCTGACGTGCAGGTCGGACGCTATGTCCGGCAGAATCCCCATCATCACGAATTCGGCGATCCCCAGCGCCAGGGTTCCGAAAGCCAGCGCAATAAGACTCTTTTTCATCGACAGACGTTTTTCCGGCTGCAAAGGTAATAAAGCGAAGCGTCCCGGAGAAAAGATTTTATGAAACAAGCCAGTCCGTTCGCAAATGAACGGACTGGCTTGTTCGGATACGTTTTTTCTGGAGGATTATTCGTCCAGTTTGAACGTGATCAGCAATCCTTTGTGGTCGCTGGGCCAGTGTCCTCCTGCGGGGGCGATGAATTCGTCCTTGCTGTCGTTTTCCACCCGCTGGCTACGGACGATCGTTCCGGACGGCCCTACGATTTGGGCTTTCTCGACGCTGAGCCCCTGTCGGGGATAGTAATAAACGAAATCGATCCGGTCGCGTTCGTCGGCATCGCCGGCCCATACCAGCGTGCTTACGTCGACGTCTTTGTTATCGGCCGGCCAGGTAAGCCCCGGATAATCCACGACGTTCGGATACGTTTCGCGGTAAGCGTCAATGAATCCGTTGTCGTACATCAGCATGGAGCTCTGCCAGTTCACTACGCAGCCGTTGTGGTCCCACAGATCTTTCGTATCGGCCTGCCAGTCGAGGTGGGAGGGTTCGTTCAGGTCGCCTGCGAAGAAGACGAGCGCGCCTTTGGCGATCTCTTTTTTCGCATCGTCGATGAATTGCTGGGTCGACTGCGGACGTCCGGACAGCCGGTTGCGTTCCAGGATCAGGGCTACGTCCGTATTCGGGCCGGTAGCCATTTTGCTCCAGTCGCCGTTGTTGCCCCCGTCGTTGTACCCGCGCGGGTAGTAGCAGGAGTAATAGACGTAGTTGGCATGTGAGGGATAGACGGCGATTCTGCGGCCGTCGACATTGCAGACCCCTTTGAACATCCATTCGTTGATCTTCTGCGTTTCGGTAATCCGGTATTTCGACAGCAGTCCGCAGCCGTCCACGCGGCTTTGGTAATAGGTCAGCCCTTTTTGTTTCAGTGCGTCCACGAGCAGGGGCATGATCGCTTCGTCCCCGCCTTTGTACAGTTCGCAGAACGTAGCGAAATCGGGTTGCAGCGATACGATCTGGTCGACCAGCGCATTGAAAGCGTTCGGAACTTTCGTACATTCTATCCACAGGTTCAACTGCAGCAGCGTCCGCCTCGGCTCGCAGGCCTGCTTAACGGTTACCGTGACGTCGTTTCCTTTTGTCGGCGAGAACGTGATCGTGCCGGTACGTTCTTTGTCCGTATCGTTGGCCAGCACCTGGAACCGGATCGTGGAGTCTTTCATCGAAGATTTGGCTTCGGCCGGGAGAATCCATTTTTCGGCCGATTTGTCGATCGTGTGCTCGTATCCGACGTTTGCCGATACTTTGACGGCGATCAGCGTGTCGCCCGGTTTGAGGTTGAACAGTTGTTGTTCGATGACGACGCCTTCCTGGGTGTCCTGCGTGATTTTTATGCTTTTGCTTTCGGTGCCGCAGGTTACGGTCAGCGTCGCTTCGCGCGCTTCGTCGTAGGAGGTGTTTTTACCGACCGACAGGTTTATCTGGGATTTTCCGGCCTTCCCTTTCAGCGGAGTCGCATTGAGCCATTTGCCGCTTCCCGAAACGTAAACGACTTCGGCAGTCCACTCTCCCGGCGCTTCCAGCGGAACGTTTTTGTTGGCTCCGGCCACCGGAACCGCCCAGTCTTCTTCCGAAAACTGGAACGTGTAAGTTTCGCCCGGCGCTTCCTCGCTTTTACCGCATTCGTAGAACATGACGGACAAAACAGTCAACAAACTGTACAGAATTACTTTTTTCATCTAATTATTTTTTGATCGAAAATGTTGCATTTTTGTTAAAAAGTTTCACAAATATGCTAATTATTTTGCGTTTTTCGAAGGTTTACTCTCGTTTTTAGCGGTCCGTTGCTCTTACCGATACGGCGATATGCAGCTTTTTCTTTTATGGTTCAGTACGTTGGAGGCCGTTGAAAAATGATCGTTTTGCAGGAATATATTTTTCATATCCTGTTTTTTTAACGTGTTTTTTTCCGATTTATTACCATCTTAGCCGATAAAATATTTGGTTTTTTCGTTGAAACCTGGAGTCGTTCGACAATCTTTGTGAAAAAGTGTATCGCTGCCTTCGTCCGGGCGGGACGTTCGTTTTCTCGGTCGGGCATCCGGTCTTTACGGCGCAGGGACATGAAGAGTGGTATTGCCGGACAAGGTAATCGACTGCACTGGCGGAGTTATTTCAGTCAGGGGCGGCGCGTTTCGAACTTTCTCGGCGAATAGGTCGTAAAGTACCATAAAATGTTGACTGCTTATGTGAACGGACTGATTCGGCAAGGGTTCGGGATTACCGGGCTGGTCGAGCCCGAACCCGGCGAGAAATTGCTGAGAACCGTTGCCGGGATGAACGACGAGCTGCGTAGGCCGATGATGTTGATCGTATCGGCCGTTAAAGAGCGTTGAGGCGACGGACGTTTCCTGCGGGATGCGTCCGCCGGCTGCGTGTCAGAACATGATGCTGGCGCCGCCGCAGAGCGTGAGAACGTGCCGGATTCCTCCGCGTGGAACGAAACCGGAGGTGACGAGATCGTAGTCGGTAGAGAATTTCATCCCGAATTTGTGGTTGGCCAGGAACGTGACCGACAGGCCCGTTCCGAACCCGAATCCGTTCTTGTCGCCGATCCGGATGTCCGAAAGCCGACAGGAGGGATAGTGAACATATCCGGCGAGCAGTTTGCGGATAGGAGAAAAACGGGCCGACGTACCCGGAGATCATGTCCAGCGATTCGTCCTGAAGGATTTTATCGACCGACAGGGGCATGTTGGAGATGGTCGCGCGTCCTCCGATCCCGATGTGGCGCGTGATGAACCAAGCGCCTTCGACGCCTGCCGTGCCTCCGGTCGAAAGCGACGCTTCGCGGCCGTCTTCCAGCGCGTAGCGTCCCGGTGTCAGGTTGAGTCCCAGGTAAAGCCCGAAAAACGAAGGTTTGTAACCCGGATCGAAAGGTCTGTCCGGCAGTCGCGCATACGTGATCCCGCGACCTTTGAAGATCAGGTCGGCCAGGTAATACCCCACTTCGGTAGACAGAATGCCGATGCCGGCCCCTACCAGCACGTCGCTCAGCCAGTGTTTGTTGTTCATTTGTCGTGACAGGCCGGTGAGCGTGGCCGCCGTATAGGCGCCGATGCTGTACCACGGACTGCGGGTCATGCCGTACTCTTTGTGCAGCATGGTCGCGGTCATGAAGGCCGTTGCCGAATGTCCCGACGGGAACGAGTGGCGGTTCGATCCGTCCGGGCGCATCACTTTGACCGTGTGTTTCAGGGTGTTGACCGCGATCGCCATCAGCGAGGCCGAAAATGCGTCCGAAACCAGCATTCGTCCCCAGGAGCTTCTTCCCTGTATGCCGCCGATTTTCAGCCCCAGCATGGCGATGGCGGGGGCGTATTGCAGGTAATCGTCGTAATGGTGTCGGAAGGAGGGCAGGAAGTTGTCGCGCAGGCTGTGGAAATGCGAGTCTTCCCCTGCCACGATCAGTCCCGCTGCGATCAGCGGGACGGCCACGTAGGTCATGCGGTAGGTTTGCGACGAAGTGAACCGGTCCCATTGGTCCCGCGCGGGCGCTGCGAGGGCCGGCAGCGAGTCCTGCAGGCATGTACGGCGATAGACGGACGGGATCTGCCCCGAACTTTCGTATCCGGCAATCAATATCATCATCATCCCCAAGAACAGATTCCGAGAGAGCGTTATGTAACGGGAAATACGGGTCACGGGACAATCGGGTGCGAAAAGACGAACCGCGCTCCCTCAGTGTATTCCGGATCGATCCAGATGTTCCCTCCGAACCGCAGTACGATTTGTTTACAAATAGCCAGGCCGAGACCGGTGCCTTGTTTGAATTCGTTCAGTTTTTCGAATCGGTTGAAACCCCGTTCCTGCCGTTCCCGCGGGATGCCGCATCCGGTATCGGAAACCGAGAACAGAATCCGCCGCTGCTCTTTTTGTATTTCGAATGCGAGCGCGATCGTGCCCTTTTCGGTGAATTTGCTGGCGTTTGTCAGCAGGTTGATCAGCACCTGCGACAGGCGTTGCGAGTCGGTCTTCAGGATAAAGGATTCGACGGGAGGATTAAAAACGCACTCCACGCCTTTTTTACGGCCGTGGGCGGTCGTCGAAATGACCTGCTGACAGATGGCGACGATATTCTCCGGATGCAGCGTGAAACTGATTTTCCCCGTCTCGAGCCTCGAAATATCGAGAATATCCCCGATCAGCGTCAGCAGCAGGTCTGAATTCTGGTTCACGATGCCCATGTATACGTTCCGGTCTTCTTCGGAAATGGATTCGTCGCCCAACAGGGCGGAGAATCCGACGATCGCATTCAGCGGCGTCCGGATTTCGTGGCTCATGTTCGCCAGGAACGCCGATTTCAGCATGTCCGATTCCTCGGCTTTCTCTTTGGCGGCGATGAGCTCCCTACCCCGGTTCTCCAGGCTGATTTTCAGTTTTTTGTTCCGGTAGTAGAGGTAATACAAGAAGGCGATGAACAGCGAGAGCACGATGAAAATAACGATCAGGATCAGGATGTACGATTCGTATTTCTGCAATCGCGCCTCTACGGTGTCTACGACGATACTACCCGACGGCAGTTTATATTCCGCGATTCCGAACTCCTTGAGTTTTTGCAGGTCGAAACGATATTCGTTTTCCGTCGGATCGAAATGTACCGCCCGGGGTTTCTTTTTATAGAAGTCGGCTATTTGCCCGGCTATTTCGCTGGCTCCGTTTTCGTATTTGGGGATGTAGCCTCCGATAGCCCCGCTGCCGATCCCCGAGCCGCTGACCGAAAAAACGGGCAGGTGGGGTTGATCGGCCAGGAGCGTTTTCAGCGAATTGTCCATAAAATACTGGCCGTCCTGACCTACCCGCCAGGTGCCGATCAGCAGCACCGATTTGCGCGGCAGCCGTTCGATGGCTGCATAGGCCTTTTTCTCCCCGTTCCGCCCGTCGATCAGGGTGAGGGTCAGGTCGGGATGGCTGCTCATTTCCTGCTTGACCAAAGCCTGCAGCGAAATACCCCCGTAGGTATTGTCCGATAGGAATGCGATGTTATCTACGTTCGGGTAGAGGGAACGGATCAGGTCGATGTTTTTGGCGATGTCGTACCGGTTGAGACTTCCTCCCCCGTTTCCGATGCTGTCCGCCTGCCGTATCATATCGACGGACTCGGGCATCCATTTATCCGTAACCGGACGGTTCCGGTCCGGGAGCGGAATTCCGTTCGTGCTGGCGTAGCATCCGAAAAACGGAATGTCCTGGGGAAAACTGTCCAGGGAGACGAACGATGCCCATGCCTCCTGACCGAGCAGGATAACGGCTTTCAGCCGGTTCCTGTCGTAGCGCTCCAACACCGAGATAAGCCGGTCTTTCCACAGATTGGCTTCCGCTACGCTTTTGCAACCCAGATCTTCGATTAGAATTTCGAACGGAACGTTTTCGTTGGCGATCTTATGTTCGAAGTCGGATATGAAACTCGACATGCGTCTGGTATCCGGGTTGTACGACGCGATGATCAGGATGGTGCCCTGATCCCCGGGACTGTCGAGGCTGCTTTTGGCCGCGATGCCGATCGGAAACAACAAGCTGACGAAGAGCGCGGCCGTCGCGCACCCGACTATGAGTTTCAGCTTATTGAGTCTTCTGACCGACATATTTTTCCCCGATTTGGTTAAAACGATATCCTGAGGCCGGCTGTCCAGGTAATGCCGAATCCGTACCATACGACGGCGGTTTCCCGCGTATGATCCGATCCGTCCAGTGCGTCGGATATGTATTTCCGGTTGAACAGGTTGTTCACGTTGCCGAAAAGCTGCCCCTGAAAAGTACCCATTTTGAAATCGTAATTGAGGTTCAGGTCGACCGTCGAATAATCCGGCAGCTTCCAGGCTTCCGCCCTGTCTTTTTCATCCGTGCGGTCGGCTGCGGCGAAATCGGCATAGTGGCGCCCGTAATAGTTGAAGTCGACGCCAAGGGTCAGTCCCGATACCGGCATACAACTGAGCCCCAGCATCGCGCTCGTCTGCGGCGCGTTGCCGACATGCAGGTTCTTGATGTAGGCGTGGTATTCCCCGATTTTTTCGTTCAGCTCGTTGAACAGGGTGAAATTCACGTCGTTGGTCCAGCGCCAGTTCCCGATCGTAAAGAAGCCGTACACCCGCAGCCATTCGAGCGGCTGGTAGCTCGCTTCCAGTTCGATACCCATATGCCGCGCGTCGATGTTCGGGATACAGGCTCTGGGGCCGTTCCAACTGCCGATCGCCTTGGTCACGCTTTTGTCCATCCATTGGGTGTAGTAACCGTTCAGCATGACGCTCAGCGTCCGGTAATTGAATCCGTAGCCGATTTCGCCCGTCGCGATTTTTTCGGGGATCGGGTTCGACAGCGGCGTGTTGTCTACGAAGATGTTGTCCATCATCGGCGCTTTGGTTACGTAGCCGCCGTTGACGAATACGTTGTGCATTCCGTTGAAGCGGTAGTTGAAACCGGCTTTCACGCTGAACGGCACGAAATTGCTCCAAGGGGTTTTTACGTTTGCAACGGGATAGGTCTCCTGGTTGCCGTACGTCCCGTATTTTCCGGGATCTTCGCGTTTGTAGGAGTGACTGGTCACGGAGGTCGAGACGAATGCCTTGTAGTGCTCCCGGTTGTATTCCAACTGGGCGAAAGCCCCCATCCACAGGATTTTGCTGAGATAGTCCTGGTTGACTTTGTCGCCTTCCCGCAGTTTCGTGTCCGGATCGCGCCATGCGAGTTTGTTGTCCTTGTAGTAGGCGCCTCCCAGCAGATCCGAAATCTTGTCGTAGTGATAGCCTTTATAATAACGCCCGTCGATACCGACCGTCAGTTTGAGCGATTTCGACAGTTCGTTCGTATAGGTGGACAGCAACCCGTACCAATCGTGCGAGTTGGTTCCCATCGTGAAGATGGCGTCCGAACCGTGGTCGGAGTTTTTGTTGTCTTCCATCACCGGCAGGTAGTCGATCAGTCCGTCCGGGGTCAGCGAAGTGTTTTCGTTGGGCCGTCCGGTCTTATAATTGTATTGCAGGCGGTTGGCGTCTTTGCCGTACACTTTTCGGCCTCCTCCCGTCGCATTGGAGACATAAACGGAGGTCGACAGCGTGGATTTGCCGTTGATCTGCCAGAAATGGTTCAGCGAGATTTGCGGCTTGTGGTATTCGTTATAGCCCGAATAGGTCGGAACGATCTGTCCGTTGATATAACCGTAACAGGTATTCATCCGGATGCCGTCTTTATGGAGGTCGTAATCTTCGATCGACTGTTTGTTGCTGCGCCGGTTATGCCACTGCGGCGCGCCGAAGGCCGTCAGCGACAGGATGTGGTTGCGTCCGAATTTTTTCGAAACGTTCGCAAAATAGCTCCAAGCTTCGAAATTCGTTCCTTTTACGTATCCGTCGCCCGTCGTGCGGGTTCCCATGATCGAGAAGGCCCACCCTTTCGGAAGCAGACCCGAAGAGAGGTTGAAGCCCATTTTCTGGTAACGGTCGTTCCCGATGCCGTAATACACGGAACCCTGCCGGTTGACTTCGGTGCTCTGGGTGACGATATTGACCGTCCCGCCGACCGAAAAGAGACCCAGTTTGGAGAGCCCGATACCGCGCTGTACCTGGATGCTGTTCGTAACGTCGGCCAGTCCCGACCAGTTCGACCAATAGACGCTTCCGTTCTCCATGCCGTTGACCGGGATGCCGTTGATCAGCACGGCGATGTTTTCCGAACCGAAGCCGCGCAGCATCAGCCGCGAATCGCCGAAGCCTCCTCCCTGCTTGGTCGCATAAATCGACGGCGTGGATTTCATGATTTCGGGAAATTCCTGATTGCTCAGTTTGGTCGCGATGTCTTTCGCGCTGATCGTCGACAGTACGACCGGCTCGACGCCTTTGTCATGTCCGTAGGAAGCCATTACTTTCACCTCTTTCAGTCCGATGGACAGGGTGTCCGCATCTTCCGGAATATTTTGGGCGCTTATGGCCGATACGCAGGACATGCAGAAGAACGGGAGCAGGAGTTTTTTCATTCACAGGAATGTGTAAGTACAATCGGTGCAAATTTAGAAACTTTTTCCGATTTACTGTGTCTTTTCGTCTTTCCTGCATGTCAATATTTTATCCGTTGATATACAAAAAGTTTTTCCGGATGGAATTAAATGCGGCCGGAGAATCTTTACGATCACTACAGGAGCGTTTTACGCCGAATCGTACCGGGTCGATTGCCGGAAGTGCGGAATAACAAAAAGCGGATGATTTTTCATCCGCTTTTTGTCGTTTTTCGATATATTGGAGCCGCTGCCCGTTTATTCGGAACGGAACGAAACCAAACGACATTTGCACCGGTTGAGCGTTTCGATACATTTGGCCACGTCCGTAGGACGGATGATCACGCTGGCCAGTTCCCCTTCGGAAAAGGCGTACATATATTCGATGAAGACCTGCTCGCGGGCCAGAATATCCAGCACCGGAGAGAGCGAGCCCGGCGTGTTGGGGCAGTTGATTCCCACCACGTCGGTGAGCGTCACCGCGAATTTAGCTTCGCGAAGCACCCGTTTGGCCGCTTCGACGTCGGAGACGATCATCCGCAGAATACCGAAATCGGCGGTCTCCGCCATGCTGAACGCATACATGTTGATGCCGTGTTCGCCCAGGATGCGGGCCACGTCGTTGATGCGTCCCGTCTTGTTTTCCAGAAATACCGATAATTGTTTGATCGTCATGATTATCCAGTTTTTAAGGTTTGTCTATTTGAGTACGCGTTTATCGATCACCCGTTTGCTTTTGCCTTCGCTGCGCTCGATGCTGTGCGGTTCCATCAGACGGATGTCGGCCCCGATGCCCAGCACGCTGTGCAGACGGTCGGCGATCCGTTTTTTGAGCGCCATCATCTGGCTGATCTCGTCCGAATAGAATGCTTCGCGCACTTCGACCTGCACCTGCAGCGTGTCGAGGTTGTTGACCCGGTCGACCACCAACTGATAGTGCGGTTCGAATTCCGGCAATTCCAGTACCACGCTTTCGACCTGGGACGGGAAAACGTTCACGCCGCGGATGATCAGCATGTCGTCGCTGCGGCCGACGATACGGCTCATCCGGACGTTCGTGCGTCCGCAGGCGCAGGGTTCGTAGGTCAGCGAACAGAGGTCTTTGGTGCGGTAGCGCAACAGCGGCATACCCTCTTTGGTCAGGGTCGTGAGCACCAGCTCGCCCTGCCCGCCGGCGGGCTGCGGTTCCAACGTGTTCGAATCGATGATTTCCGGATAAAAATGGTCTTCGACGATGTGCGAACCCGATTTGCAGCGGCATTCGTACGATACTCCGGGCCCCATGATCTCGCTGAGCCCGTATATATTGTACGCATCGACGCCCAGCTTCGCTTCGATCTCGCGGCGCATGTTTTCGGTCCACGGTTCTCCGCCGAGAATGCAGGTACGCAGCCGAAATTCGCTGCGCGGAATACCCGACTTGATGATTTGTTCGGCCAGGTACAGGGCGTAAGACGGCGTGCAGGCCAGCGCGGTGGAGCCGCAGTCGTGCATCAGTTGGATGTGCTTGGCCGTATTGCCCGTAGACATCGGGATGACGGTCGCTCCGAGGTGTTCCACCCCGTAGTGCAGACCCAGTCCGCCCGTGAAAAGGCCGTAGCCGTAGGCGACCGTGAACAGGTCGTCGCGCGTGGTGCCGAAAGCCGTCAGGCAGCGTGCGATCGACTCCGACCAGATCGAAAGATCGCGGTGCGTGTAACCGACCACCGTGGGTTTGCCGGTCGTCCCGGACGAGGCGTGCAGCCGGACGATCTCCGATTGGGGGGCGGCGAACAGCCCGTACGGGTAATTGTCCCGCAGATCCTGCTTGGTAGTGAAAGGCAGTTTGACGATGTCGTCGATCGTGTCGATGTCGTCGGGCGTAAGGCCCATCTGCTGCATTTTGTCGCGGTAGAAAGGGGTATGGTGGTAAACCCGGTGCACCAGCTTTTTGAGCCGGGCTCCTTGTAGCAACCGCATCTGTTCGCGGTCCATACACTCCTTCGTTTGATTCCAGATCATAATTTTGTAGATATTCCGCATCCGGCGATGCGGTGGGTTTTCATTCGGTTTTCAGGTTACAGCGGGTGGTCGGTTTTGAAGGCTTTGAGTCGCTGTTCGAGGATGTCGAACAGTTCGTCCGTCATCCGCGACGTGCAGGCGCGGATGCCTTCCTGCAGGCTGCCCGTGGTATTCAGCGTGATCGAGCTGATCCCGTAGTAGAGCAGTTCGCGCATCAGTTCGCCCGAAGTCATTCCCGGGTAGCCGATCGTGAAGAAGAATCCGTCGCCGATCGGTTGCTCGACGTCCTTGTCGTATACGACGTGAAAGCCGTTTTCGCAGAAAAGCCGCTTCATCTTTTCCGCCCGCCGGCCGTATTCCATCGTGTCGGCCACGAAATCGATCTGTCCGTCGCAGGCCGCTTTGTACATCGCCGCGAGGCCGAACTGTACCGAATGGCTGGCGCCGGAAGTGATCATGTACATGATCGCGTTGGTAAACGTGTTGCCGAAAAGTCCGGCTCCGTTGTAGCGTTCGGCCAGGGCCGGGTAACGGCGGTTGAAGAGTTTGTCGGAAATACATACGACGGCCATTCGCTGGCCGGCATAGCTGAATATTTTCGAGGCCGACAACATCAGCATGTAGTTGTCGGTGTAACGCGCTACGGTCGCCTGGAAAGGAGGTTCGAACGGACGGCTCAGATCGCGTCGGAAATCCATCGCGAAGTAGGCCAGGTCTTCGAGCACGATCGTGTCGTACTGCGTGGCCAGCTCGCCGATAATCTGCAATTCCTCCTCTTCGAGGCAGATCCAGGCCGGATTGTTCGGGTTCGAATAGATGATCGCCGAGATATTTCCCTCTTTCAGAAAGCTTTCCAGCTTATCGCGCAACGCTGCTCCCCGATAGTTGAAAATGTCGAACTGGCGGTATTTGACACCCAATATTTTCAATTGCGATTTCTGGATCGGGAATCCCGGGTCGATGAACAACACGGTATCCTTACCGGGCGAGCACTGGCTCGTGACGATGAACGAGCCGAACGATCCCGCGACCGATCCGGTAGTCGGAATACAGGCTTCCGGCGTGATGTCTACGTTCAGGAAGGCCTTTACGAAGCGCGAGGTTTCGCGTTTGAGCTCCGGAACGCCTTCGGCGGCCGGGTAGATGGCTGCGATACCGGTGTCGAGCGCCGCTTTTTCGGCGGCGATTCCTACCTGGTTGGGGCTCAGGCCCGGTACGCCCTGGTCCATCCGGATGAAAGGGATGCCCGTGCGCTGCTCCAGGGCCGAGGCCAGCAGCACTACCTGTCCGATCGTGGCCTGTGCCAGGTCGGTGATCTTCAGCTCGTCGACGATCGATTCGACCAGTTGTCGACTGAATACGCTATTTTGCATGTTTTTCGTTTTCGCTTTTTTACAGATGTTTCCGCATGATGTGCTCGGCGGCTTCTCGGCCGCATGCCAGCGCTTTGAGGTTCATCGCGACTACGTCGTCGCCTTTGCGTCCGAAAAAGCGGCGGATACCGTCTTCGATTTTTTCGATCCCGATGCCCAGGATCGGCGACGCGGCGCCCAGCAGCACGACATTGGCGGCGCGCGGGACGTTGTTCTCTTTGGCCAGCGCATCCACGTCGAGCAGGATGACGCGCGGCAAGCGTTTCAGGTCGGCCAGCAGGTCGTCTACCTGCGGGTAGTTCGGAATGTTGACGAAAGGCGCGGCGTTGGTCACGATCCAGCCCGTGTCGGACAGGTAAGGCAGGTAGCGCAGCGCTTCCATCGGTTCGAGCGACAGGATCAGGTCGGCCCCGCCGCGGGCGATCAGGTCGGAACGGATCGGTTCGGACGAGATCCGCAGGTTCGATTGTACGTCGCCGCCCCGCTGGCTCATGCCGTGCACTTCGGCTTGCTTGATATGCAACTTTTCTTCCAGGGCCGCTTCGCCGATGATCGCTGCGATCGAGAGGATGCCCTGGCCCCCTACTCCGGACAGAATGATATCTAGTTTCATAGGTTTCAAGATTTGGTCGTTTTGTTTTGTCGGGCTTCCTTGTGGTGCCGTTTGAGGGTCTGGATGCATTCGCGGCGCGGGATGATGACCGAGACGCCCCGGTATTCGATCTCTTCGCGCAGGATGGCGGTGATCTCGTCCATATTTTTCGGCAGCGGAACCACCACGCGCACGTGGGCCGGATCGACCCCTACTCCGAGGCAAATCGCTTCGAGCTTGTTCGTCCCCGCGGAGTCCTGGCCGCCGGTCATCGCCGTGGTCAGGTTGTCGGAAATCACGACGGTGATGTTGGCGTTCGAATTGACCGCGTCCAGCAGGCCGGTGATGCCCGAATGGGTGAACGTTGAGTCGCCGATGACCGCTACGGCAGGCCACAGGCCGGCGTCCGCAGCGCCTTTAGCCATCGTGATCGAGGCTCCCATGTCGACGCAAGAGTGAATGGCGCGGAACGGGGGCAGCGCTCCGAGCGTGTAGCATCCGATGTCGCTGAATACCCGGTAATCCTTGTATTCGCGCACCACGCGGTTCAGCGCATCGTACGTGTCGCGGTGTCCGCAACCCGAGCACAGCGCGGGCGGACGCGGAGTCACGTGTTCGCTCGGGGCGAAACCGGGCGCCGATTCCAGTCCCAGCGCCTGTTTGACATTGTCTGGGGTCAGCTCCCCGGTGCGGGGCACATCGTTGCTGAGGCGTCCGCGGATACGGACGGCGGTAGGCAGTACGCCGCGCAGTTGTTCCTCCACGAACGGCTGTCCGTCTTCCAGCACGAGGATTTCGTCGCAGGTTTCGGCCATACGGCGCACCAGCGTCTTCGGCAGCGGATACTGGGACAGTTTCAGTACCGGGAAGTCGCATCCTGCCGGAAAGTTCTCCATCAGGTAGTTGTAGCCGATACCGCAGGCGATTACGCCCGTTTTCCGGTTCGGGCCGTCGGTATAGCTGTTGTAGGATGATTCGGCGGCGAGCGCTTCCAGTGCGGGCTGTTGTCCCAGCAATTCGCCGTAGCACCTGCGTGCGTTGACGGGCAGCAGCACCCAGTGCGCCGGGTCGTCCGGGAAACCGAGCTCGTTCTGTTCGCGGATGCGGCCCGGGCTGATGACGGCCCGCGAATGCGCCATCCGCGTGGTAATACGCATCAGTACCGGCAGTTTGTGCTGTTCGGAAAGGTCGAACGCATAGGACATCATGTCGTAGGCTTCTTGCTGCGACGAAGGTTCCAGCATCGGCGTGAATGCGAATTTGCCGTAAAAGCGGGAGTCCTGTTCGTTCTGCGACGAGTGCATCGACGGGTCGTCGGCCACGAGGACGACCAATCCGCCGTTGGTGCCGGTTACGGCCGAGTTGACGAAAGCGTCGGCGGCTACGTTCAGGCCCACGTGCTTCATGCAGACGAGCGCCCGCTTGCCGACGTAAGAGACGCCCAGAGCGGCTTCCATCGCCGTTTTTTCGTTGGTGCACCAACGGCTATGCACGCCGCGCAGCGTGGCCAGTTCCGAGGTCTGGATATATTCGGTGATCTCCGTCGAGGGAGTTCCCGGGTAGGCGTACACGCCGGTAATCCCGGCATGAATGGCTCCCAATGCGACGGCCTGGTCACCCAGCAGCAATAATTTTTCTTCCATATTGATCGTGTGAGGTTAGCTGTTAGATATTCAGTGTGAAAGGATCGGCGTCCTGAAGCGCCGGGAATTTTTCGCGGAAGGTCGTCAGGGAGATTTTGTCCGCTTCGGCGGAGAGCGTCGCCGGCTGTCCGCCCGTGCCGGCGTCGGCCAGCGGTTTGCCGAGGAAGTCGAGCAGTACAGTCCCTCCGCAGTAGTTGCAGTTCGGATCGTCTCCCACCCGGTTGACCCCGGCCACGTAGCAGACGTTTTCGATCGCCCGCGCTTTGAGCAGCGCGCTCCAGGCTTC
>OOAO01000932.1_pt1 | contig 29059 bp, 19 predicted proteins | sample 1671821 | NCBI WGS metagenome assembly OOAO01 (sample SAMN06348196, study PRJEB24527) | human gut metagenome | biome: human gut; feature: ankylosing spondylitis patient; material: feces | host: Homo sapiens | place: China | collected 2015-10 | reverse complement strand
TAATGTTCTGTTAGTAAGATTTAAGTTAAAATGTCATGTGCAGACTGATTCTAAGCCCGGATTTATCTATATTCGGTAAATCCCGGTAAGTTAAACGCCATACATAATCCACCCGGAGCACTTTCAAAATGTTCTCTATACCTACTCCGACTTCTACATACGGAGTATGTCCCATGGTAGTGCTTCCTGCCGGAAAGGCGAATAATCCTTCACTGAATTCCGGATTGTTTTTGTCACTCAGATTTCCATAAATTCCCCGGCAGGACAACACTTCACGCCATTTCAGTTTTTTCAACAACGGAATGCGGTTGAAAAGAAAACCGTTCAAGAAGTAAGTCACGTCCCACGAAGCGTATTCATCGTTCATAAATTCCATTGCATTCATCAGCGAGTAAGACTCCGGCTGAATAGTGTAAGACAGGTTGGCATTGGGAATGATTAGCAGCGGGAAAGGCACTTTATTCCACACCTTGCCTGCTTTCAGTATAACATCCGTATAGCCGAAAGCCGAAAACCAGAAACGTTTCTGGAAGCCCGCCTCCGTATAATGATAAGCATAATCTCCTCCCAGCACCCCTTTAGCCGCCATGGTATGCGTCAGCGTAAAGACCGGAGCGTCCAAAGACACCGGAAAACGGTTCCATTGCGTCTGGAAGAATTTTTCGTTAGGGGCATAGCGTAACTTCAGTTCCAGTTCGCTGGTAGAAATACTTTTTACAAACTCATCTTCGGCATCCTGCTTCACGAAAGGAATAAGACGCGAAGACTCATCTTTCCGCAAACGCGTGGTCAGCTGAAAAGAAAAGCCCGAATGAAACTCGTTCGTATACGTCAGTTCCGCTTTCCGCTGATAGCCGATACGGTCGTCCTTCTGGCGTTTCAAGGCCAGAAAGACATTATCCTGACTGGTATAGAGATAATGTTGCCCGTACTGGTTGACATCGGACAGATAACGAAGTTTCAAGGAGTGAATCGGAAACTCGTTGGCATACTCTTTTTTCTTATGGAAAGAATATTCCAGTTCCGCCAATCCTTTCACGCGTTCATCACGAAAGCCGTACGCCACATATCCCCTGCCGAACAAATACGGATTAAGCCAGGCTGTCGTCATTCCGCCGGCACGCACACGTACTCCTTCCAGCGCATTGCCGCTGATGGTGGTATTCATCATGCCGATATAGAACAACGGAGCTTTCTCTTTGGGAGCCGGGATATAGCCCGTAAACAATACTTTCAGCACTTTCTCCGTCCAATAATAAACCGGATAGCTACGCAGTTGCGCCATCATCTTGTCTACGGAAGTCTCCTTCCTGCTCACTTCCGCAAGCCGGTTGGCATCCCAGTAGGCATCGGAATGAGCGGAAGCGTCCATACCCTCAATCACTTTCTCGGGCTTTCGGAATGCCTGTAAAGCATCGGCGGCGGGTTCGTAGGCATAGTCCTGATAATAGACATCCCGCTTGGCATAGATACCGTCGCTGTTATCCACCAATTTGAACTCAGTCGTGATACTTTCATTCATAAGCTGCCTTGTACCGTCCTCAGCACGGTCAAAATTCTGTTCTATCTTCATGTAGTCCACAAAGTTCAGATTGATTTTCTGAGGAAAGTTCATCACGACGCGACGCACGAAATACGTACTGTCCAGCATGACGTACAGATGTCCCGTAAAGCCGAACGACTCGGAATTGAAGGGCACGAAAGTCAGGTCTACGCAAGGCTTCCCGGCAACGGTCAGCGTATCCATCAGGTAATACTTGTAGAACGAAGGCCCCATAGAGGATAGCGGACTGACGAACTTATTGGTAAACAGCGTTATATTGTTCCGGTAAATATCCACATCCGTCATGGTGACGCTGATAGCCTGCTCCATACCTTGCTGTGACAGCATTTCGTCCACTCCCGCCTGCCGCCGCGCCTTTACCCATTGCTTTTCGCTATGGGGCGACTTACGGTAATAATCCGTGGCCAGCAGCTCACGGTTGGACACCGCCAATACGGGTTTTCCGGTAACGGCGGAGGTATCTACATAATCGGTCAGGAACTTAAACTTGCGGTACAGCCACTTCTGTTGCTTCACGCTATCGAAGTTGTTGATGGCAAATGTCATTTTTTCATAACGCTCGCGCTGCCAGAAGTCGCGCTCATCCGGAGAATAATCGTCCTTATGCTCTATCATCTTCTGCACAAACTCCACAGCCGGGTTATCCTTCTTTTTGTAGCGCTCGCGCTTCGGCTTCACCAACACCTCGTTCAGCGCGTAAGTGGCAGGAGCGAGCGCAACTTTTATACGCTCCCCGCGTGCCGGATGAATCAACCGGGTGTATTCATTGTATCCCACAGCCGAGATTACCAGCCGTGCTTCCGGGCGATAGGTTTTGAAAGAAAATACTCCCCTGTCATCAGTCATTCCCCCCTCTGTGGTTCCTTTCAGATAGACCGAGGTATACGGCAACGGTTCCCGCGTCAGCGAATCAGTGACAACACCTTGCACCACATATTGCGCCCTCAAGGGAACCGCAATTATCTGCATCAGCAGAAATACCCTAATAAACAACCTCATACCTTACCTATCTATCATTCAGTGCGCAAAGGTACGGAAGAAAACTTTTTCTAAAAGTTCGGTTTTGCGGAATAAATGTTCTAAAAAACCACTTTTATTCAAAACACTTCCCGTTAAAACCCGTTGTATAGCAAAAACGACTTGCAAAAGACGTACAAACAGACCTAAATACTTAATTATGGAATGGATTTTCAATCAACTCAGGGAACGTCCCGAATTAGCCATTTTCCTCACCATCTTCCTGGGGTTCTGGCTGGGCAGGCTGCGCATCGGCAAGTTCACTTTAGGAACCGTCACCAGCGTGCTGTTGGTAGGCGTAGTGGTAGGCCAGCTGGATATTGCCGTACCCGGCCCGATCAAGTCGGTATTTTTCTTGCTGTTCCTGTTTGCCGTAGGCTACAAGGTAGGTCCGCAGTTTTTCCGCGGACTGAAGAAAGACGGATTGCCGCAAGTGGCCTTTGCAGTGCTGATGTGCGTATCCGTTCTGGGAGTGACCTGGCTGCTTGCCTTGCTCATGGGATATAACATGGGAGAAGCGGCGGGGCTGCTTGCCGGCTCGCAAACCATATCCGCCGTCATCGGCGTAGCGGAAGATACAATGGCCAATATGGGGCTGGACGAAGCTCAACGGCAGAGTTACGTCAACATCATTCCGGTGTCTTATGCCGTAACCTACATTTTCGGTACCGCCGGCTCGGCCTGGGTGCTGTCGTCCATCGGACCGAAAATGCTGGGCGGGCTGGATAAGGTAAAAACCGCCTGCAAGGATTTGGAAGCCCGCATGGGTAACTCCCAGGCAGGCGAGCCCGGCTTCATGCACGCCGCGCGCCCCGTCACTTTCCGCGCCTACCGCATCGAAAACGAATGGTTCAAAAACGGGAAAAGGGTCATAGACCTCGAAGTATACTTCCAGCAACAGGACAAGCGTCTGTTTGTGGAACGAATACGCAAGGCGGGCACTATCTGCGAAGTCAGTCCCAACGTGCAACTGGAGATAGGAGATGAAGTCGTACTGAGCGGACGCCGGGAGTACGTCATCGGTGAAGAGGACTGGATAGGGCCTGAAATACAAGACCAGCAATTACTGGACTTCCCTGCCGAAAGACTGCCCGTCACGATAACCAAAAAGACTTTTGCCGGAAAAACCGTTTCGGCAATCCGCGGTGAGAAGTTCATGCACGGCGTCAGCATCCGCAGCATCAAGCGTGCGGGCATCGATATCCCCGTCATGGCACAGACCACAGTAGATGCCGGCGATGTGGTAGAAGTAGTGGGAACCAGACAGGAAGTGGAAGCCGCCGCCAGACGTTTGGGTTATATAGACCGTCCTACCAACCAGACAGATATGATTTTCGTAGGGCTCGGCATCCTTGCAGGCGGACTGTTCGGCGCATTGTCCGTTCATATCGGCGGAGGGCCAATCAGCCTGAGCACCAGCGGCGGAGCATTGATAGCGGGATTGGTCTTCGGTTGGCTGCGCAGTAAGCACCCCACTTTCGGACGTATTCCCGAACCCTCGCAATGGGTACTGAATAATGTGGGGCTGAATATGTTTATCGCCGTAGTAGGTATATCGGCAGGTCCCAGTTTCGTACAGGGGTTCCATGACGTAGGCATCAGCCTGTTCCTTGTGGGCGCGGCAGCCACCACTCTCCCCTTGATTATCGGACTGTTGCTGGCAAGGTATCTGTTCAAGTTTCACCCTGCCATCGCGCTGGGGTGTTGTGCAGGCGCAAGAACTACCACGGCAGCCCTCGGAGCCATACAAGATGCCGTAGAGAGTGAAACGCCCGCACTGGGCTATACAGTGACGTATGCAGTAGGCAACACCTTGCTGATTATATGGGGAGTGGTTATCGTCCTACTGATTTAACGTATCAAAGCGCTATGAATCAACGGCCTGCAATTAGGATACTGATCTGCAAAACAATGCAATCTTATCTTACAACGGCTGTTGTAAGATAACTTCACAGCTGTTGTATGATAATTCAACAGCCGTCGTAAGAAAACAACCCGGCTGTTGTACGAATAGTTTTCAGTTATTGCATGAATTATTCTCAGCGTAAGTATTAGTGAATAAATAAATGTCCTCAGCATTCTGCGCCCTGTAAGGGCAAAAGATAATATTCAAAGATTTTGCCCCTACAGGGCGCAATGTTAGCCATATTCACATTCCCGGGGTGTTACCCCGGGCTGCATGATAAAAGGCTTTCAGCCTTAGGAATGACAGACGTGCAACAATTTATCGGAACAAAGAGAGCTGATTTTCGAAACAAAGAGAACTGATTTTCAGAACAAAGAGAGCTGACTTTCAGAACAAAGAGAGCTTCTTATCAGAATAAAAAGAACTTATTTTCAGAATAAAGAAAACTTAAAAACTTCAGATTATATGGATACAAAACTTTTAGAAAAAAAGATGGAGAATATCAGCCCCTTCGAGCTGAAAAACCGTCTTATCGACATGGCAGATGAAAGTCTGAAAAAAACAGCCCGTACCATGTTGAACGCCGGGCGCGGTAATCCTAACTGGATTGCAACCACTCCACGCGAGGCCTTTTTCCTCTTGGGAAAGTTCGGGCTGGAAGAATGCCGTCACGTCATGTTCCTTCCCGAAGGTATTGCCGGCATCCCCGAAAAACAAGGCATTGCCTCTCGTTTCGAGCAATTCCTCAAAAGCAACACCTATCAGCCCGGAGCCAAATTGCTGGAACAAACCTACAACTATATGCTGATGCAGCATGCTGTCGACCCGGACAGCCTTGTTCACGAATGGGCGGAGAGTGTCATAGGCGACCAATATCCTGTGCCCGACCGTATCCTAAGATTCACCGAAATGCTGGTATGCGACTACCTGAATCAGGAAATGTGCGACAACCGTCCGCCACGCGGAGCTTTCGACCTGTTTGCCACCGAAGGCGGAACAGCCGCCATGTGCTATATCTTCGATTCCCTGCAAGAGAATTTCCTACTGAACAAAGGTGACGGCATCGCCCTCATGGTTCCCGCCTTTACACCTTATATAGAGATTCCCCAGCTGAACCGCTACCGGTTTAAGGTGACCGAACTGCATGCCAACCGCATGAACCAAGACGGGCTACACCTGTGGCAATACAGCGACGAGGATATTGACAGGCTGAAAAATCCGGCGATAAAGGCATTGTTCGTCACCAATCCGAGCAACCCGCCCAGCTATACGCTCAGTCCCGAAACAATGGCACGCATCGTAACCATCGTAAAGGAAGACAATCCCAACCTGATGATTATTACGGACGATGTGTACGGCACCTTCAGCCCGCATTTCCGTTCCTTCATGGCAGAAATTCCGTACAACACGCTTTGCGTGTATTCTTTCTCCAAGTATTTCGGAGCCACCGGCTGGCGCAACGCCGTCATAGCGTTGCACGAGTACAATGTATTCGACAGGCAGATATCCCGATTGCCGAAAGATAAGCGCGAAGCACTCAATCACCGTTATGCCACACTGACCCTGCATCCCGAAAAGTTGAAGTTCATTGACCGCATGGTAGCGGACAGCCGTCAGGTAGCCTTGAACCATACGGCAGGGCTTTCATTGCCGCAACAGATGCAGATGAGTTTATTCGCCGCTTTCGCCTTGCTGGACAAGGAGAACAAATACAAGCAGAAGATGCAGGAAATCATCCGGCGCCGTTTGCAGACTCTTTGGGACAATACCGGATTTACATTAGTGGAAGACCCCTTACGGGTGGGCTACTATACGGAAATCGACATGCTGGTCTGGGCCAAAAAGTTCTATGGAGACAAGTTTGTGGAATACCTCAAAAAGACGTACAGTCCGCTGAACGTGGTATTCCGCCTTGCTCAAGAAACCTCTTTGATACTTCTGAACGGTGGCGGCTTCGACGGACCTGAATGGAGCGTGCGTGCTTCCCTTGCCAATCTGAATGAGAACGATTACATCACAATCGGCCAAGGCATCAAGCGGATATTGGATGAGTACGCAAAAGAATGGGAGAAAAATCTTATTTAATTGAGAATTGAGAATTAAAAATTAAAAAATACTATGCAGCATGACAGCGCAGCCATTTCTCAATTTTTAATTCTCAATTCTCAATTAAATAAGATTCGGAAGCGGGTCAATCCATCATTGTACGTGCGCAGGGAGAATGTACAACCATGGCGGCTCAGCACTTCCCTGATAAACACCAGGCCAATCCCCTGCCCGTTCGGCTTGGTGGAGAAGAAGGGACTGAAGAGTTTAGCTTCGGTCTCTTTGCTGATTCCGGGACCATTGTCAACGATTTCTATGAAAGCGGGGGCAGTGGTCCTTACCGTTATTTCACCTTGCTTGCCTGCCGCTTCGCCGGCGCCCTCTATACTTTCGGCAGCATTCTTGATGATATTTACCAAAACCTGCTCGAACAGTGAAGCATCCAGACGAACCTGTCCTACTTCGGGGTCGCATTCCAAGCGGAGAATAATGTTACGGTCGTTGCACATTCCTTCCATGAAACGCTTGCACATGGATACCAATTCATTCAGCTGAACCGGCGCCACCGTAGGCTCGGGAATCTTCACCACATCTGCAAAGCGGGTAATGAAGCGGCTCATAGAAAAACAACGTTCCGTACATACACGCATTACATCGCAAATGTCATCCATGCCTTCTTCCGTAGAGAGTGCCTGTTCCACCGTATCCAAAGTAGAGGTAATGCCGGCCGTGGTATTGTTCACTTCGTGGGCAATCATGCGGATAACTTTTTCGTATGCGCGCTTTTCCGCTTTCATCACTTCGTCCGTCATACGTTCTATCAGAAAGAAAGGATGTTTGAATCCTCGGTCGATAAACGAGGAATGGGTACACTTATAAATATTCGAGTCGTTCAGCCGCACTACGGAAGTTGCTTCTTTAGGAATGGATGCCAGCTCTTCCGCCAAAGGCGAATCAATCTTCTCCAGTTTCTTGTTCTGCGCTTCTTCCAACCGAACGCCCAGCATTTTCACGGCCATCGGATTGAGCTGCGATACCTCACCGTCCAGCGTCATAATGATAACGCCCATAGGCGATGCCTGAATCAGCAAATCAAGAAAATGGTTCTGCTCGCGCATACGCAGACGCTCGTTCTTAAGTTGCTCCATCATACGGTTGAAGACGTTCACGATACGGTCGGCCTCATACTGTCCCACCTGACTGAGCCGACTGCTGAAATCCTGTTCGCGCAACAACTCCATACCGCTTCCTATCGTGTCCATCGGCTTGACAATCTTACGGTAGAACACCACCAGATAGATAAGTATAAACGCGATGATGCCCTCCACAACATATAGATGAGCGGTTTGCATTTTGCCTGCCAGGTATATCAACACTCCACCCAGCCCGAACAAAAACAATACAAGAATAAAAAAGTAAAATTTAATACGCACGTAAGTAAGAGATTAGGGGTTAGCGGTTAGGGATTAGTGATTAGGGATTAGCGATTAGCGATTAGCGATTAGGGATTAGAGGTTGGCAGTCAACGATTAACTGTTAGGATTTAAACGAATAAACACTTATCGCTAATCACTAACCGCTAATCCCTATCCCTTAATCGCTAACCGCTATTTTATATTTTTCCAACCGCCTGTACAGTGCGGCTCTGCTGATGCCCAACGCCAATGCAACTTGGCTGAGATTACCTTTATGCTGTTCCAAAGCCTGCAGGATAGTCTGCCGTTCTATTTCGTCCAGCGTCATGCCGGCAAAGGACGTACCCTCGGCGGCTTTTACGGGTTCGTCATGGCGTTGATATTGCGATTCAAAATCAGAGGCGTCCAAAATCTGTTTTCCGCTGACAAGAATGGTACGTTCCACCAGATTTTTCAATTCACGGATATTACCCGAATAAGGCAGGCGGGAAAGGAAGTTCAGCGCGTCCGCCGAAAATTCGGTACGCGGCAAACCGTTTACGGCAGCCTGGCGATCGGCAAAGTGGCGTGCCAGCAGAGGAATATCCTCACGGCGTTCGCGCAAGGCGGGCAGTTTTACGGTTATCAGATTGATACGGTAGAAAAGGTCTTCACGGAATGTACGCTCGGAAACCATTTTACGCAAATCGGCATTGGTGGCGGAGACTACACGTACATCCACTTTGCGCGGACGGCTGTCGCCGAGCACTTCAAATGTCTGGTCTTGAAGTACACGCAACAGTTTAACCTGACAGGACAAATCCAAATCACCTATTTCATCCAGAAAGATAGTACCTTTGTTGGCCAACTCAAAACGACCTATACGGTCGGCGCTCGCATCGGTAAAAGCGCCTTTCTTATGACCGAACATCTCGCTCTCGAACAAACTCTGCGAAATACCGCCGAGATTGACTTTCACGAAAGGCTGTTTGGTGCGCTGGCTGTTGATGTGGATGGCCTCGGCTATCAGCTCCTTACCTGTACCGCTCTCACCGGTAATGAGTACGGAAGCGTTGGTACGGGCTATGCGGGCCACGGTATTCAGCACCTCCATCAACCCTTGTGATTTCCCTATGATGTGGCTACGGTTCAAACCTTCCGCCTGCTCCTCCGGCACGTCCTTCGGAGCGGCGCTCAATTCCAAAGCGGTTTCGATACGCTGCAAAAGAGCGGCATTGTTCCACGGCTTGGTAATAAAGTCGAAAGCGCCCGCCTGCATACCCTGTACGGCAAGTTGGATGCTTCCCCATGCCGTCATCAGTATAACGGGTACGTCGGGACGGAACACTTTTACCTGTTTCAATAGCGTAAGTCCCTCTTCGCCGGTAGTGGAGAGCGTAAAGTTCATATCCATCAATATCAGTGCGGGAGATTCCGCACGAACCATATCCATTGCTTCACGGGGACCCGGAGCTGTTTTTACCTCATAACCGGCACGCTTCAACATAAAACTGAGCGAAGAACGTACGGCACTATCATCATCGACTATCAGTATCATAGCATTTTGTAGTTAATTGCTTGCAAAAGTAAGTTTTTTCACCACAGCTCATACAGATTTGCACTATTTTTTTGTTTTTTCCCTTATAATCGTACAATTCGGTATGGTTTGACCGGAATCAGCCTTTGATTATATCTTCGAAGTCGGCTTCCAACTCCGCGTTCCGTTCAAAATCCCAAAGAGTCAGGCTGCGGAGTTGATAGAAATAATACCAATAGTAATAAAGTTCGGAGATGTGTTTCTGCCGGGCTTCGTCTTTGGAGTTCTGCGCATCGTTGAGGTCGAGGGTACTTATTTTACCAATCATAAAAGTCTCCACACTGGTCTTGTAACGTTTCTCGGCTATCAGGTCGGCTTCTTCGGCTATTTCCAGTTGTTGGGCTTGGTTATTGAAGTTTGCCACCAGCAAGAAGATGTCCTGATTGAAATCCATTTGTTCCTGACGGATTTTGGAAAGTACCACTTCACGGTTGCTCTTGGCCACCCTCACCTTGCCACGACGTTTTCCCCAGTCGAGGATAGGTATTTTTACACCGACTTTGACAATCTGGTTATCCAGCAAATTCTGATAGGCAGAGGAGAACTCATAGTTTTGTCCTGTATAGCCAACGCTGGCAAACAAGTCTATACTCCTTAAATTTCCACGTGCCGTAGCCACTTCATAATCTGCTTCCAACTGGCGGCGGCGTATATTCTGAGCAAACGAGTTGCGTTCCAAAGCTTTGTTCAGGACACGGTCATAGTCCATTTTAATACCCGAAACGGAAGCGGGTATCACGGGGTTCAGTCCCTCGCTCTCCGACACGCCGAGGAATGAACGCAGCTGGAACATTTTAGCGTTCAGGGTGCTTTCGGCTTCGGTTACATCGGCTTTGCCTTGCAGGGAGTTCAGTTTGAGCTGCAACAGGTCGTTTTCTGAAATCTGTCCCATTTTGCGTTTGGCAATGGCCACTTCATAAAGGCGGTCTGAGTTCGCTTTGTTTTGCTGCGCTGTGGCAAGCGCTTCCTTGGCCAATAATAGCTCGAAGAAATAAGTAATGGTTTTCATCGTTACTTCTTCCGTCGCGGAAATAAAGGAAGCTTTTGCCTCCGCATACCGGACCGGCTCGATACGGCGGTTCCACTTCAAACTGTTCACGCCGAATATAGGCTGCGTCAATTCAAGGCTTACGGGCACGGACATAAACTGTTTGTCACCGCCGGAGCCCAATTGCTTGATGTAATCAAGGGAAGAGGCCAACGACAGTTTACCGCCTGTGAACCAGATATTCTGGTCGATAGAAAGTGCACCGGACAGCCCCAATGTATTGTTACGGACAAAGCTATAAGAACCGTCAGAATTCTGATAGGTGCTGTACGACTTGTTATAATTGGGTAATGTTCCTGTAAAGTTTACTTCAGGCAACAGGTCTGCACGGAAGGTACGGTATTCCCAATAGGCTGTTTTCAACTCGTTGAGCGCCACCGCGGCATCTACAGACTGGGTACGTGCCAATGCGATGGCTTCTGCCAGAGTTATGTCGCGTTCGTGCGTCAGAGTATCATTTTGTGCCGATGCAATCAGAGGCATCAAGAAACAGGCGGCGAGTAAAATATTCTTTTTCATGTTCGGTCTTTAAAATTATCGCTGATAGAAAAGCAAAGAGTGTGCCAAGCGGACAGGAAGGTATTACGCAAGGGGGAGTGTCCGAAATCGGACACTCCCCCTGTTCGTTTGCGGACGGTTAATAATGATCCGGCAGTCTTTAAGGTTGAAAAGCTTTTATCATGCAATTCCGGGTAATGCACCGGATAAAAGTTCCTTTACATATTCTGAGTCTTGTAAGAGTAAAAGCTATGCATATAAGTCTTTTGCCCTTACAGGGCGTAACATTAACCGTACATATATTCCCGGGGTGTTACCCCGGCTGTATGATAAAAGGCTTTCAGCCTTGAACTCACTAAAATAGCGTTTACAGCACCCCCTTCGAGCTTGGTAATTCATAGTGATAGATATCACGTTTCACAGCCATTTTCAAGGCTCTTGCCAAGGCTTTGAAGATTCCCTCTATCTTATGGTGTTCATTCTGTCCTTCCGCTTTGATATTAAGATTCATCTTAGCTGCATCGCTTAACGACTTAAAGAAGTGCAAGAACATTTCCGTAGGCATCTCTCCTATTTTCTCACGCTTGAACTCGGCATCCCATACCAACCAGGGGCGCCCGCCGAAATCCAAGCATACCTGACACAGACAATCGTCCATGGGCAGTGCGTACCCGTAACGCTCTATACCGCGTTTGTTGCCCAAAGCCTGGTACAGACACTCGCCCAAAGCGAGGGCGGTATCTTCTATCGTGTGGTGCTCGTCCACTTCCAAATCACCTTTTACATGAATCGTCAGGTCCATACCGCCATGCTTGCCTATCTGTTCCAGCATATGGTCGAAAAAGCCAAGCCCGGTGTGAATATCACAATGGCCGTTACCGTCTAAATTTACAGCTACATAAATATCAGTTTCTTTCGTGGTACGGCGCACTTCCGCTTTCCGTTCGCCCGCAAAAAGAAATTCAGCGACCTTATCCCAATCCTTTGTCGCCAACACACAAACATCTTCCAAACCCTTACAGGCAGCTTCACCACCGGATGATTTCGGTTTCAGCATATTCGTATCTTCCTGCAAGAGGATGGCACGGCACCCCAGGTTCTTCGCCAACTCCACATCCGTAGGACGGTCACCTATCACAAAACTATTTGCCAAGTCGTATTCGGGACTGTCGAGATACTTCGTCAGCATACCGGTACGCGGCTTACGGGTCGGCGCATTATCTTCGGGCATGCTACGGTCTATGCAGATATCATCAAACGTAATTCCCTCCCCTTCCAACGTCTTCATCATCAGATTATGTGCCGGCCAGAAAGTTTCTTCCGGGAAAGATGCCGTACCCAACCCGTCCTGATTGGTAACCATTACAAACTCAAAATCCAGTTTGCTGCGAACAAAACCAAGATTACGCATCACTTTCGGATAAAACTCCAGTTTTTCCAACGAATCCAACTGATAATCTACAGGCGGCTCGATAACCAACGTTCCGTCACGATCTATAAAAAGTACCTTCTTCATACTTTATACCTTATACTTTATATTTCTTCAACGCCTCAATCAACCTCTCATTCTCGTTTCTTGTACCTACCGTTACCCGCAGGCAGTTTCCGCAAAGCGATACGGAATTACGGTTACGCACAATGATGCCTTCGCCTACCAGATAATTATAAATCTTCACCGCATCCGTCACGCGGACCAAAAAGAAATTGGCATCAGAAGGAAACATTTTCACCGTACAAGGCAATTTCGCAAACTCCTCTTCCAAGTTTCCGCGTTCCTCTTTCAATGTTTTTACCCAACGCTCTATTTCATAGTAACGGTGTAACATTTCTATCGCCTGTTTCTGCGTCAGCTGGTTCACATTATAAGGATACTTTATTTTGCTGAAAATCGAAATGATTTCCTGCGAAGCAAAAGCCATGCCTAAGCGTATGGCAGCACATCCCCATGCTTTGGAAAAGGTTTGGAGCACAATCAGATTAGGATATTTGTCCAGTTCTTCCAAGAAAGAAGGCGCTTCCGAAAAGTCGTTATAAGCCTCATCCAGTATCACCAGCCCGTCGAACTCACGGATGATTCGCTCAATCTCACTACGAAGCAAGTCGTTTCCCGTGGGATTATTGGGAGAACAAAGGAAAATCAACTTCGTATGCTCATCCGCAGCCGCCAGCAGCTTATCTGCCGAAAAGCGGAAATTTTCATCCAGCAATACTTTGCGGTACTCCACATCATTTACTTCCGCACATACCTGATACATACCGTATGTAGGATCTATAGCCACCACATTATCTATACGCGGCTCGCAAAAAGCACGGAATACAAGGTCTATCGCCTCATCACTGCCATTTCCCAAAAAAATATGCTCGGGACGTACTTTCTTTATTTTCGACAGTTCTTTCTTTAGCTCCCGTTGCATCGGATCCGGATAACGATTGTGCGGCATATTATACGGATTTTCGTTTGCATCGAGAAAAACGGATGCGGCAGCGCCATTATATTCATCACGTGCCGAAGAGTAAGGCTTCAGGCGCCACACATTCGGTCGGGTCAGTTCTTCTAAAGTTCTCATGGACAGAAAGAATTTATTTACGGATTATAAATTATGAATGATGAAGTATTATTTTTTTAATTTTCAATTTTCAATTCTCAACTCTCAATTTATCAAGTCTGACGGTTACCGCATTCTTATGCGCATCCAGATGCTCGTTGGCAGCCATTTCCTCTATAGCCGGACCAATCGTGCGTATTCCTTCCGGTTTAATCTCTTGGAAAGTAATCTTGCGTATGAAGCTATCGAGACTGACGCCGCTATATGCTTTGGCATAACCATTGGTAGGCAGCGTATGGTTGGTGCCCGAAGCGTAGTCTCCTGCGCTTTCCGGAGTGAGAGAACCCAAGAATACCGAACCGGCATTAATCACCCGCTCCGCAACGGACATATAATCCGCCGTTTCGATGATGAGATGTTCCGGTGCATAGGAATTAGTCAGTTCGATGGCTTCGTCCATATCACGTACTACAATCAGCTTACTGTTGGCAAGAGACTTTTCCGCAATATCCTTGCGGGGCAACAAAGCCAACTGGCGCTCCACTTCTTCTTTCACCGCCTGCTGCAATGCCCGGGAAGTGGTAATCAGTATCGCCTGGCTGTCTACACCATGTTCTGCCTGGCTCAGCAAGTCGGCAGCCACAAAAGACGGATTGGCAGTTTCATCCGCCAACACTTCCACTTCCGAAGGACCGGCCGGCATATCAATAGCTACATCACGCAAGCTCACCAACTGTTTGGCAGCCGTTACATATTGATTACCCGGACCGAATATCTTATATACTTTCGGCACGCTTTCCGTACCATAGGCCATTGCCGCAATGGCTTGCACACCGCCGGCTTTGAAAATACGGTTTACTCCCGCCACCTTAGCCGCAAACAAAACGGCAGGGTGTACTTTTCCATCCTTACCCGGAGGAGTACAAAGCACTATCTCCTGCAATCTTTGCCGGAACAGCCAGCATCAACACGGTAGAAAAAAGCGGAGCCGTTCCGCCGGGGATGTACAACCCGACTTTCTCTATGGCAACCGCCTTCTGCCAACAAGTAACTCCCGGTTGAGTTTCCACCCGTTTACCTTCGAAGCGCTGTGCCGCATGAAAGGTCTCAATATTCTGTTTGGCCAGACGAATGGCTTTTTTCAGTTCCTCGCCCACCAATGTTTCCGCTTCCGCCTGCTCTTCTTCCGTCACAGCCAATGTGGTCAACGCCACTTTATCAAATTTTTCTTCGTATTCCAATACGGCGCGGTCGCCTTCCGCTTTCACACGGTCTATAATACTCCGTACCGTATCGAAGAGATTTTCCGTGTTCATCACCGGACGTTTCAGCAATTCCGTCCATTGAGATTTATCAGGATTAGTTATTAAGTTCATACCATTAGCGTTTAAAGTATCATTTTTTCAATCGGCAACACCAAAATGCCTTCTGCACCCAATGCCTTCAGTTTACCGATAATTTCCCAAAAACATTTCTCATCCAGCACCGTATGTACGGAACACCAGCCCTCTTGCGCCAACGGCATCACCGTAGGACTTTTCATACCCGGCAGTACGGCTATGATTTCATCCAGTTTTTCTTTCGGCGCATTCATCAACACGTATTTCTTGTCTTCCGCCGTCTTTACCGCATTCATACGGAACAACAACTCATTCAGAATCTCTTTCTTCTCCTCACTCATATTCTTGTTACCAATCAACAGAGCTTCGGACTTCATCACCACTTCCACTTCTTTCAGGCGGTTGCTCACCAAAGTAGAACCGGAACTTACAATATCAAAAATCGCATCGGCCAGACCGATACCCGGAGAAACCTCTACCGAACCGGTAATCACGTGTATTTCCGCTTTCACTCCCTGTTCTTTGAGATACCGGGAAAGAATGCCGGGATACGAAGTGGCAATCTTCTTACCCTCAAACCACTGCGGACCCGAATATTCAATATCTTTAGGTAAGGCCAGTGACAAACGGCATTTGCTGAATCCCAAACGTTTTACAATCTCGGCATCTTCCGCCTTTTCCATGAACTCGTTTTCACCGACAATACCCAAATCGGCAACTCCCGTAGCTACTGTTTGAGGAATATCATCGTCGCGCAAAAACAATACTTCCAAAGGAAAGTTGGAAGACTGTACCAGTAACGTGCGTTTCGTTGCGCTTAGTTTAATATCCGATTCTTCAAGGAACGACATTGTTTCGTCAAAAAGACGGCTAATAAAAAAACGAGGTTTACCAATGTTCGGTAAGCCTCGTTAATTATATGTTCTTCGTGATACACATATCCTCATACGCCCACCGAATTATTCGTCAGGATGATAATGGTGATGATGTGCAACGATATTCTTCATGTTTTTTCTATTTTTCAATGCGACAAATGTAAACGATTTGTTTTAAACAGCCAAAGATTTATCACAAAAAGTTCATTTTTTCTTTCATTTTTATCAAATAAGCGGTAAGATTTCATCCGGTTCTACATCACAATGATGAAAACACATTTCCTTTTCCGCCTTTTCCTGCGGGAAAGTAAAGTAGGTGCATGTAGTTTCCGTACAGAGTTCGCCCATGCTGTTATACAATCTCGCTTCTATAATGGCAATATTACGTTTCTGTTCACGCAGCGACGCACGCAATACCACATGCGTATCATTGGTCGATATGGACTTACGAAAACGGGTTTCCATTTTAGAGGTCACTCCCCCGGTCTGCAACTTACGGAATACCACCCAACCGCAAATCTCATCCAGCAATACGGACTGGATACCCCCATGCAACGTATTCAACCATCCCTGATACTCCGGACGGGGCTTCCAGATACTCACTACTTCATCACCGTCCTCATAGAATTCCATTCTTACACCTGCCTCATTATCGGGAGAACAACCAAAGCAATTATAGCCTTCCATGTCTTTCCATGGGTTGATAATCTTCTTCATACCATATTTTTTAATTGATGACTTATTCTTCGTAGTAAACATATTTTCTTTCCTCATACAAGACCGGAATATTATCCACATACTTGATTCGTATCTTCCAGTTTCCTTTCTCGTCCCTGTGAAATTTATAAACAAACTTCTCTTCGGGCTGTCCCGCAGGCTGTTCCGTTCCGGAAATCACTTCGCCTTTTTTATTATACTGATAGGTATATCTGTCGAGTTTATCCTCCGGCAGCAGAATCTCCTCGCTCGTCATACGTTGCCTGAAATTCCAGGTACGGCGATAAGGATAGACATTTTCGGTAGACGAAGTTATTACTTTTCGTCCAATCCGTTGTCCATAAGAATCATAAAAGTAACGATAGTCCTCACTTTTTGTTCCATCCTTCTCATATACAGTTTCCTGCATACGATTCCCTTCCCAATCATGACGGTAAACGACTTTCCCCGTCTGTTCGGACTTTTCATTATATATCGCGCCGCTTTTGCAATAACCTTCATCACCGTATTGGTACTCTATATACTTCGTCAATGCACCTGCGGGTGTCCGATGTTCTTCCTTCTGCAGCTTTCCATTCTCACCGTACTCATACTTCACTGTTTTTACAGATACGCCTTTTTCCGTGAAAGCTTCATCACTGATAATCCTGCCTTGAGCATCAAACTCATAAGCAAAAAAATGTCCTTGTTTTTTGCCTCTAAGAACAGTTTCCACTCCCATGGGAACAGCAATATATGAATACTGTCGAACACTCTTCACTTTATCCTGAAGCGCCAATCGCTCCCAATCGCTTTCCATTCCTTCATAAATAATACTGCGCTTGGTGATGTAGGTAGGATGACCGTCCAATGCAAAACCCGTTCTTTGCGTCCAATTGCCATATTCATCCTTTTCCACGATTTTCTGCATCGGCCTCTTTGCTTTCCGCCAGGACTTCATATAGTTGAGCGACTCCCTTTTAAGCTTTGTCGTATCATCCAGCTCCACAACGCAAGCTTCACTTGTTCTTCGGTCATCAAATATTTTCTTTTGCACTTTTCCATCGGTATCATATATAGCTGTCACTATCCCAATCGTATCTTGCCGACCATTCATAGTAGTAATAGTACTCAATCTTCCCTCCGCATCATATCCATATCCCCATACATAACAAAGCAGACCTTCCCGTTTTGTCCCTACATATATTTCTTTCACAACTTTTCCGTCCGCATCATATCTATAAATAATTTTATGCAAAGGAGACCTGTCGGGAGCCAATAAATTCTCCACAGACATACGTCCCTCGTTATCATATTTCACAAAATAGATATTATCCACTATATTTCCGGTCGTCCATATCGTATCTTTCTGTACAGCCTTGTATACCGTTATACGTGCACTTCGTATAATTGGGGTATCTTGCGCATAGGTGGTAATAAAGCCGGATAGCAGAATTCCGATTAATAGGCATATTCTATGAAAATTCATACTCTTGTTACGTGTTTTTCATTTATCATTCTTCTTACAAAGATAAGAATTCTTTAAATGAGACAATTATAGGGGTACAAAAAAAACGGTGTAAAATCAAAAAAGCTTAACCATCTTTTCTGATTTTACACCGTTATTCGATATAACAAGATATTCTACTCTTTACTGCTTGCATTCCACACCAGCAACGCCAATAACACGGACAGCAATGCCGCACCTATCCAGAACCAATTGATATAGGTAAAATCATAGACCTCCACACCATTAACAAACCGCTTATTACCTTCAATCAAGACACCACTCATCACATCCTGCAAACCGGCACCGATATAACTCGCAATACCCACTACACCCAAAGCCGCACCGGAAGCGTTACGGGGAGCAATATCCACGGCCATCAAGCCACCCAGAAAGCAAATCAGCACACCGATACCCAGACCGAAAAGAATCATAGACAAGGCATCCAACCAGAAATGCACTCCCGGAACAAGCAGGAAAAGACAAAGGGAAAAAACATTCATCAATCCGAAAATCAAGGCCGGGATATTACGACGCCCGCAGAAAAAACGGTCAGAGATAACTCCGGAAAACATCGTCCCCACAATGCCGCACACCGAACTGATGGAAATGATAAAGCTCGCGTCCAATGTGGAATAACCTTTCTCAGCCTGAAGATAGAAAACACCCCAGCTGTTAACCGCATAGCGGCTGATATACATGAAAGCACTGCTGAAAGCAAGTATCCAGATGGCAGGATTTCTCAAAACAGACTTCTGGGCACGGTTGAACTCGTCCGTTTCCACAGAATCCACCGCCTTTTTAGCCGCAGGAGCATTGACAGCCGGAAGACCCTTGCTCTGGGGAGTGTCATGAAAGAAACGCCAGACAATCAAAGCGCCAATCAGACCCACAAGGCCGGCACCGAGAAAACCGTAACGCCATCCGAGTGCGCTGACAATGGAAGCAACGATGATAAAGGTCATTGCCTCACCGATATTATGGCTGGCACTCCAGAAGCCATAGAAAGAGCCACGCTCCTTGTCGGTAAACCAGCGGGACAGACCGACCACACAGGAAGCAGCTCCCATAGACTGAAACCAACCGCTGATACCCCAAAGTACGGCAAACAGGATGAAAGAGTGTACAAAGCCCAAACAAAGGTTCACCAATGCGGTCACCAGCAGACCGGTTGACATGAAGCGGTTGATATTGCTACGGTCCGCAAGGAAACCGTTCGTAAACTTACCGACAGCATAGGTAAAGAATAGGACGGCGCCAATGATACCCAGCTCGGTTTCCGAAAAGACACCTTCATCCACTATCGGTTTCTTCACGACGTTAAGGCTCAGACGGCAAACGTAATACATCCCATAACCCAATGTGGCGGCAAGAAAAGTAGACCATTGCAAACGTTTCAAACGCCGTCTATCCTCAGGCCGGAAATTACCGGAAAGCGAGTTGGAGGACAAAGCTCCGCCGTTACAGGGTTTCGCTTGCGATACCCTGTAAAAATCAATAATAGACTTAAACATAACACTCAATCTTTATTCATGCAAATTCCTGCCTCTTAGATATTCCAGTAACAGGGTGGGACGGTCAGTCTGAATCAGGCGGGCTCCCTGACCGATTATCCATCCCCAGCTCTCATCCGGTTGACACAGTTCCACGGCGCGGTCATCATCATGTCCGCCACAGAGTTCGGGCCAGAGGCTGTTGATAAAGATTTTTGCACCACTATCACGCACTTTCTTTATCAACCGCTGTACTTCGGGACCATCATTATTAAACACCAGCTCAAAGGCTTTAGGGTTCATGTGAGTAAGATAGCTGTCAATAACGGCTTCCGCATCCGCCTTATGTAAATTCACCACAGGCATGAAAATCATTTTATTCAGTACATCGCCATTCTCCGCCTTGACCTGTTCGTAAGGCAAACCGGTTTTCACGACGCACTGGTCCACCGTACCTGTTTTTTCAAGGATGGCGTAAGCATCTTTAAAATAATCATAACCCTTGTCCACGTTCACCATTATCTTACCTTTGCACAATCTCATTACCTCTTCAAAGGTAGGAATCCGATGACGAGTTTTACAACCGGCACCGTTCTTCAGTCTCAACATTTGTAATTCTGCCAATGTATAATCCTCAGGACGCCCTTTCCCGTTCATGGTACGATTAATCAGCTTATCATGCATCAAGACAAGATGCCCGTCCTTTGTTTTTTTCAAATCAATTTCTACCATATCCACTCCCATATCAATGCAGTTCTGAATTCCTTGCAAAGAGTTTTCAGGAGCATTACGCCAATCCCCACGATGAGCAACAACTAAAAGTTGAGATAGATTGTCATTCAAAAAAGTATTTCTAATTTCATCAGCTTTGTTCTGTCCCCAACATAACTGGGTGAAAACAAACAATAAGAAAAACCAATATAATCTTTTCATAATATGTTTCTTTTTAATAAGTTTACTGTACACCGCTTATTATCTTTTCAAAAGTTTCACGAATACGGGATGGAACAGGGCGTATTTTGTTATAATCGCAATCTTTCATTGCCTCATACATAAACACTCCTTGATATCCGTTACTCCGCAAATCTCTCATAAAGTTTTGCCAATCTATTTTCCCTTGAGTAGGAAGCCAATGACACTCATTCACCAAATCAAAATCCGAAGCATGAATTGTTCCTTCATATTGACCTAATACCTCCATAAAATGCCTTGTGGAACCCTTCGTATAATGATTTGTATCAAAACATACTTTTACACCGGGAATATCATGAATGAGTTTTAACAATTCTTCAGGCGTATTTCCTAAACAAGTACGTGGCAAGTTTTCAATACACAACTGTGCTCCTATACGGTCGGCATATGGTTTAAGATAAATAATAGAATGCCGTGCATTTTTTATACGTTGTGCACGAATACTATCCGCTATCGGTTCTGAACTGGGATGTAAAACTAATCGTGCAGGTTTAAAATGCCTGCATTGTTCTATCATCCGTGCCATAAAACGAACATTCTCTTCACGGAGCGAATCATCCAAAACCGAAATATCCAATACCCGTGAAAAAGGTAAGTGAACGGACCACACCTGCATACCTGCGCTATCAATTTTACTCTTCATCATTTTAATACGAGGTATTACTTCTTCCGCCGGAACACCCCGATAACACTGATTAAAAGCTACTTCTACATAATGAACACCCTGTTCTTTTGCTTTCTTGAAGTCTGCTGCCACCGGATTTTTCCAAATGGCAGTGGTTGTCCCCACCTCATACTGTTGCGCATGGCAAATGAATGAGAATGTAGACAACACTGTCATAAGTATATACTTTCTCATTAGTTCAATTTTCCGTTCTTCCAAACCAGTTTTTCGCCCCACATAGGCACATACGTCTGTTCACAGTTTATCTTTGAGGCACGTTCCAAAGCCATTTCAACAGACCATCTGGACGAATCGGTATCTGCATGGGCAAGTTCCAGTATATGAGACAATAATACATAATCAGGAAGCGTCTGTCCCAAACCTGTACCAATAATATTATTTTCGGTCAAGGCATTCGGTGCATAACGTGGAATCAGGACATTCACATGAGATGCAATATTAGTAAATTGTTCCGGTTTAAAATTTGAATCCCCCGTATGTATCAAAGTAAAGTTACCGGTGTCTTCACCACAATCTATATAAAAGACTGTTACGAAATTGGATAAACCGGAATTATTATGATCGGTTATGCTGGTGTGAATAGCAAAGTTACCGATTGTATAATCCGTCGGAGTTTTAGAGGTATATTCATACGACTCATCTTGCAGATAGTTCGAAAGAACCGGTTTGCCAAGGTCAAACATCGCTTGAATCAGTTCCTTATTATAATGATCGGCATGATTATGAGTCACACATAAAAAATCAATATAAGGAGCCAACTCTTTTGCCCAACGATGAGAAATATCTATGGCGAAACAACCCGATGACGTTTTTATCACATATCCCATATTGTACAGTTGCCACAATTCAACGGTTCCTTCTTCTACTGAAGAATTTTTAATATCCTCCAAAACACGATCAAATGCACTACGATAATATATTAATATAGGGTCTGCTTTCTCCATATTTTCACTAGTCTGATCATATCCGCTCAGAAAAGTTGAAAAGTAATCACTTAAACAATTATCTGCATATCCTTGTATTTTAGCTAAAGCTCCGGTGCGTTTTGCGTCAAGAGTAAGTGGAGACGTACTCCACAATTCTTGTACTGTAACATTGACTTCTTCCGAGAGGTCATCAAGAATTCCTTCATATCCTGTCGTTATGTCATCATTATCATTACTGCAACTCATGAGCCCTACCGCTAATAAGCAGGTAAGGAAATATTTTATTTTTCTTATATTGTCCATAAACTTTCTATATCTTTAAAATTCATATTTACTTCTGACGGTTGGTACCTTGCAGGTTACCGCCACGCATACTCCAGGAGGATAGTTCTGGAGACGCATTTATTGCAACAGCTTTTATGGAGCCTATATTATTGCTTCCAATGGTTCCAAAGTACAGACGTTTATCTGTTCCAATCGTTACTCCTGCCATAATATTCTGCCCTATATTTCTCACTTCTGTTAATTCTCCATTATCATTTGTATCTAACTTCCATACTTTTTTACCACCACTATTCCCTAAAAACAAAAGTCCCTCAGCACTTAATGCCGCTCCATTGTAAGTTAATACAGAAGCTATGTCTTTTGACCACTTTAAAGAACCAGTAGGCTCCACTGCATATACCAATGCTTTACCAGATACTCCTTTTTCTGTAAAGTAAATAACCCCATTTTTATCTACTATCGGAAAATAAGCATTACCACCGGTGTTCTTATAATCCCAGTTTTTTTCTCCAGTCGTCATATTCACCGAAATTAGACCTTTATCCAATGTAGTAGCATATAAACAGTCGCCATGTAGAGCAAATGCACCACGCTCTGTAATTTTAAACGCTATATTTTTTCCATTCCAACGTTCATTTCCAGACGAAGTAAAGGAATAAATGGCGGCATTAGTTCCCGCATAAATATTTCCCATTTTATCAACAGCTACGGCACATCCTTTATTGCTATCATCTAACTTTTCTACTCTCCATTTAATAGAGCCATCAACGATATTCAACGCATATAAGGTAGGAGCATTAGTAAGGCAATAAAGCACGGTTCCATCAGCTGATAATGCAGGAAATGCACCTATTTTATCATCCAATTTTATTGACCACTTCTTTGTTCCATCAGAATTAATCGCATGAACATTATCTATATCTTTACTTTCCACACATTGATAGATGGTTCCATCATCACCTATCAAAGCACCACCACCATAAGTTATAGCGTCAATACCATACACCCATTTTATATTTCCAGTAGTTACATCAATAGCAAACAAATGTCCTGCTGGAGTTGAAGTAGGAATATACATTGTTTTTCCATCTAAAGAAAATACCGGATTAGAGACTTTTACATATCCTTTATAGTTGCCAGACTCCAAATTAATAGAATCCCACTTATAATTCACCACTGTAATATCCATGCTTCCCGTGTCAGTAGTGCCATCCGTGTAGGTCACGGTTACGGATACAGTATATTTATCACCGACAGCTCCATACGCATGCTTTGGACTTAGTTCCACAGATGTCATTCCATCACCAAAATCCCAATTTACAGACTGTACATCACCTCCCATAAAAAACATGTCATTCAATGTAAATGTCACAGGCTCCCAAAGTGTCAGTTCCGTCTTTTCAGACTGATCAACCAAAATAGGAGAAACCTTTCCCGGAGTAGCCGAAACCTCAACAGGTTCAGAGTTTCCCGTAGGATAAGAAGCTACCATACTAAAAGTATATTCCATATCATTAGTCAATCCTTCAATGATATAAGACTCCAATGAAGTATCATCCAATGTTATTACCTTACCACTCGGGCTCACAGTTATCTGATAGTTCGTAAAACGTTCACTATTAGGTTTTGTCCAACTCAACCGCACCCGCTCATTACCAGCAGTAGCCGTTAAGTCCGTAACAGGATAACGTGCATTCTTGGGAGTACAATTTACAGACGTTTTACCGGCCAGCCCACCTGCGTAACGAGGTTGTACGGAAAAACCATAAGTCATGTCATTCACCAAATTCTCTACAACTACACTTTTCTTGTCAGCTTCTACTGTCATCTGTCCGCCATCATCCTCAGCGGCTCCGGTAGTCCAGATAACCAGATACTCGGATAGGTGAGCGTTTTCATAGTCTTCCCAAGTCAGAGTTACATTCATATCTCCGGCGCTTGCCTCTAAAGATTTCAATTCATACAAATCAAAATTAGCCTTCGGCAGCTCTTCTTCACATGCAGTAAAAACTGCCGCAAAGACAAAAAATAAACTATATATTACTTTTTTCATTGTCTGTTTCTTTAAGTTTAACAAGGAATCAATATCCGGGATTTTGCCATAGAAGTTTCTCATTATTGATACGTTCCAGTTCCGTTTTGGGAATAGGATACAGGAATTGGTAATCTTGAATTTCATGTCCTTCCGCTTTCATGGCCTCTTTAGCGCCCCCCATTCGTACAAGGTCAAACCATCGATGTCCTTCGTAGGGGAACTCGCGCTGACGCTCCAACATAATCGCCTTGCGAAAACTATCCTTATCAGGAAGCTCTGCAATCTGTATGGCAGAGCTGCATGAACGTGTATGAACCGCATTCAAAGCATTCATGGCAACAGAGGTCTGCGAGTTGCTATACTCTATTTCGTTTAGAGCCTCGGCATACATAAGCAGTACATCGGCATAGCGCAAAACAATCTGGTCATTACCCACCGTATTATAAGTGGCGCTCTTGACATCCTTGAATTTTTTCAACACAAAGACCTTGCTTTCCACTTGTGTATATTCTATCAGTTCCTTGCGTTTATCATCAGCGTCCGAATAACACTTTTTCAATGCTTCCGTCTGGTTGGTATCATCGCTCAAATTGGTTATGGAGAACCAATAGCCATGCCCCTCACCCTCTATATCCTTATTGAAACGAACTGCAAAAATGACCTCATTATTCATTTCATTATCCACATCGAATACTTTGTCCGGAGAAGACATCAAACTATATTTACCTATAATCTGAGACAGAACATCCCTCGCTTCCTCCCACTTATGGAAAGTTAGATACACCTTACCCAACAGCGCTTTGGCAGCTCCCGAAGTTATACGCCCTACTTCGGTACCTGTGTACGACTGAGGCAACATATTATTTTCTATTATCTGCTTCAAATCACCTGTCAGAAAATCATAAACCTGTTGTTCCGAACTGCGTCCGATCGCCAGCGCTTCAGAAACGGTTACGACTTTATCAGTCATAGGTACTCCTCCCCATAAACGGTACATATTAAAATACGTCAAGGCACGGATAAACAAGGCTTCAGCTTTATACTGCTTTTTCAACGTTTCATCGAAATCCGCTCCATCTATTTTATCCAGCACCAGATTACAACGGTACACACCATTATTAAAATTAGCCCATGCATCCTGCAAGATACCATTCGACGGTTTATCGGAAAACTGGTCTATATCATACCGATCTTGCGTTCCGGTAGTGGGAGCGCTCAAATACAGATTATCACTCCGATATTCACAGCACTCGCTAAAATAGCTTACCTGCGTCTGCAACTTTGAATAACAACCTATAACCGCTACATTAAAATCCTCGGCCGTCTTATATATCTTATCCGTAGGCACACTACTGCTCGGTTCCAAATCGAAAAAATTATCAGTACAGGACACCGACAGAAAAGCGGCTGATGCTATTAGAAGAAGTTTATATTTTTTCATATTTCATATCTATTAAAGGGATAATTAAAGAGTTATATTCAGGCCGAATAAAAACGTTCTGGCCAGTGGATACGTTCCATAATCCTCACCCGGAGAGAGTGAGTTTCCGGGACGTGCATTAACTTCCGGATTATATCCGCTGTAATCGGTAGATGTCCAAAGATTTTGTCCCGACACATACACTCTCAGCTTCTCGACAAAGAAGTGGCGAGTCAAGCTTTGAGGCAAAGTATATCCTAAAGTCACATTTTGCAATCTCAGGTAAGAACCGTCCTCCAAATGCCAGGTTGAAGTTCTGCCGTTGTAGCCTTTTGACTTACGATTGGCACGATTCACCTGACCGTTACCCGGATTATCAGCATTCTTCCAACGCCCCAAAGCAATCGTCGTTCCATTGACATTACCTTCCATGTTGTCAATATATCTTCTGTTCAGGTTCAATATCTCATTTCCATAAACACCCTGGAAGTTAAAATCCAAGTCTATCCCTTTATACCATACTTTACCACCGAAACCATAAGTAAAGTCAGGCATATAATTACCTACAATCGTACGGTCTTTATCCAAATCCATCACGCCGTCACCGTCTACATCTACAAAACGGAAATCACCCGGCTGAGTATTGCTGAAATGAGGATACTTCTTCAGCTCTTCTTCATTGGAAAAGATACCATCTTGCACCAGCAGATAGTAACTGCCGATAGGCTCACCCACTTTAGTGATATAATAAGCATGGTCTACGCTGCCGGTAGAGATAATAGGAGCGTTGCCGGGACCAAGAGCCTTCACCTCATTCGTATTGGTCGCATAATTGGCATTGAACGAATATCCGAAATCTTTCGTAAAATTCTTCTGAGAAGTCAAAGCTATCTCCCATCCTCTGTTATTCACTTTACCGATATTCATCAACGCAGTACTATAACCTGTCAGATGAGGAACAGGAACATTCAGAAGCATATTGGAAGTGTTCGTATTGTAATAATCTACCGTAACTCCCAGCAGCCCCTTAAACATCTGTATATCAATACCGGCATTAATCATCGCATTCTTTTCCCAGCTCAAATCCTCATTTTTAATCGTGTTGGGCTTATAGCCATAAATGAGTTGGCCGCTGTTTGTTCCAAGTATATAATTATCGATTGCCATAAGCGACAGATGGTCATAGTTGCCTATTTGAAAATTACCGGTAACACCGTAACTTGCCCTTATCTTTAAATCATCTATAAAAGAAAGCGCCTGAGTGTTTTGGAAGAAATCCTCACCGCTGACTCTCCATGCTGCCGAAGCTGACGGGAAGTACCCCCAACGGTTATTCTTTCCGAAACGTGAAGAACCATCGGCACGTATGGCGGCAGAAGCCATATATTTACCTTTATAGCTATACTGGGCGCGTGCCAGATAAGAGGCTATGGTCCATTGCGTCTTATCGGAGTTACCTTTCGTCACCGTACCGCCCGAGATGGTCTGGATATAATCATTCGGAAAGTCTGTGGCCGTTACATTATCTCCTTTATAGGTTTCTTTCTGCGCAGACTGAACCAACACTACATTTAAAGAATGGTCTTCATTGATAGTAGTATTATAATTTATCTTATTCTCTATCAACCAATTAAAATAAAAGCCGGAAGAGCTGTAAGCAACAGGATTGGATTTGGTATCATAATACTTCTGTCCCAGCAACGGTAATTCCGAGGAACGGTACGTATCATTATGCGAGCCGTAATAATCGCCACCGAAAGAAATATTGTAAGTCAGCCCTTTAAAAAACTCTATTTCAGCAAACACTTTTCCTACAATGGCCATACGGTCTACAACGTCGGATTGCAAATTGGCCATCGCGACGGGGTTCAATATGGCATTGTGTTGATAGTCGTTCCCGATTCTCCAATAACCGTTTCCCTGATAATTATAACTTCCGTCCGCATTATATACAGGCCATACAGGCGGCATCATCAACGCAGACTGTACAACACCGCCTGAACCTGATGCGTCCACACGGTTGGAAGTCGAGTAGGACGGAGAGAAATTAACCCCGAACTTGAATCTTTTGTACTGGCCGTCAAGATTCATACGCATACTGTATTTCTTAAAATCGGAATTGATAACGACACCTTCTTTATCGTAATAATTGGCCGAAACAAAATAGCCGACCGTTTTCCCACGCCCCGAAACAGAGATATTATGGCTCTGTGTACCGGCAGTCCGAAAAATGGCATCCTGCCAATCGGTGTCCGTCAATCCGCGGTCGCCATTCAGGTAAGGGAACAGTTCGGTGGGAATACGTTCCCACGAGTTGGGACGCATGCCGTTCGGGTCGTCGGGCGAAACTCCCGGATTGGCATCCAGATAGGCGTTGTCATGACCGTCCTTGGCAAACTCCGCAAACTGGTAGGCATTCATCATATCCAGTTTCTTCGATACATTCTGTATGCCATAATAACCGTCATACTGTATCTTCACTTTTTCCGTCTGCCCCTGTTTGGTAGTAATAATAATAACACCATTGGAACCGCGGCTGCCATAAATAGCTGCCGACGAAGCATCCTTCAACACTTCCACCGATTCTATATCATTATTATTAAGATTGGCGAAGCCACGTTCTACCGGTACACCGTCAATGATATAAAGCGGATCGCTACCGGCATTGACAGTGCTGATACCACGCACGCGGATACTGACATTGCCTTCCGGATCACCGCTTGGAGTAGTCACCTGCACTCCCGGCATCTTTCCGGCCAATGCCTGACGAAAGTCAGATGCAGAAACATCCGCTATCTGCTCGGCTTTCACGGAAGAGATAGAAGTAGACACATCCCGTTTCCGCTGTACACCATATCCTACCACTACTACTTCATCGATCATCTTGCTGTCTTCGGTCAGCGTAATCTTAGCCGTATTCTTATCTTTTGCAGAAAGGCTGACGGTCTTATAGCCAATATAGGAAATTGTCAATGTAGCCGATTCCGGTACATTCATCAGCGAATAGCGTCCGTCCATGTCGGTAATCGTACCACTGCCCTCTCCCTTGATCTGGACACTGGCACCAATAACAGGTTCTCCCTTATCATCTACGACCACTCCCTGAACGGTACGTGTACGCTGAACGGTTTCTTCTTTTTTAAGCGGCTGTTTACTGACAGCAATTGTATTATCGGTCCTATTGAAATAAAGTTTTGACTGAGTAGTTA
>OOAO01000925.1_pt1 | contig 29200 bp, 29 predicted proteins | sample 1671821 | NCBI WGS metagenome assembly OOAO01 (sample SAMN06348196, study PRJEB24527) | human gut metagenome | biome: human gut; feature: ankylosing spondylitis patient; material: feces | host: Homo sapiens | place: China | collected 2015-10 | reverse complement strand
GAAGTGCATCACTTAATTGTATCTTCTTGATCATACCCTGATACTTTTAACGGGCAACTAAACTCACTGTTTTTTACTTGTCTGTTAAGTCAAATCTGGAAGAGTAATTTTCTCAGATAATGGATGCCCGTTAAAAGTAGCAAGGTATGGCAATCGAAAAGATAAAGATAACAGATGCAAATGTTGTAGAGCAGATAAGAAATAGTCTGCCTACTGCAAACATAAATAAGAATGGATTGATGGGTTTTAAAGATAGAAAAAGAGGCTTTTGTTGGGAGTCACAAGCGGGAGCTGGGAAAACTCTTTTTGTGGGTAAATTCCCAAGAACCCAAAGTATTTCATTTTCTGCCATTAGTGGAAATAATAGTAGCCTTGTGACATCAGATCCTACTCCCCAGATTATAGCAATAAATAATTATGATGGTAAAATTAGATCTGCAAAAATTGGAAGTGGGAACAAATGGGCATACAAAGAAGATGGGGAAAGCATAAACTTATACTATCAATGTTCTCCATATGTAGGAGATGGCATATTCATCATTTCCTATAGCCACGTTGAGCTGGTTATGGAGTTCATTAATACACCTTCAGATCTAGTTTTCATTTGATAAGTAAGAATATATTTTTTACTTTAAATAGTGTATTCCTTCAAAATCCAATTTTCTATCATATCTTCCGCCCGTTAAAAGTGTAAGGTATGGCAATAGAAAAGATTAAGATTACTGATGCAAGTGTGACAGAAGAGATTAGACAAGGGATGCAACTCGCTACTATTGAAGAAAAAGGATTAGCCACTCCTGGCATGGCATATAGTACAATAAAAGGTAGCATTACTTTAGCAGCATATGAAGAAGTAAAATTCGACATTAAGTATAGTCTTATTTTGTTGTCAAATAGTGCAACCGGCTCAAGTATTCTATTCCTACATGCATGTACTTATGTGAAAATAGCAGAAACAGGAAGTATATTTTCCTTTTTAAGTAATGTACAGGATAAGTTATCTGTCATATCAGGAGGTGAGTATTCTTTTTCAGTGAGAAACAATCGTAATCAAGAACTCAAGTTAACTTATTGCTTTATGAGAAGTCAATAACACTTACCTAATCTGAACCCATATTTCTTTTGCTTATGATTATTCCATATCTTTTGCCCGTTAAAAGTATCAGGGTATGATAGAAAAGATTAGTGATAAAGAATATCAGGCGAGTTTGGGAAATGGGATACCTTCAAAAATACAGGCTGTAGATGCTAACAATAATCCTATTTTAGCGACACCTACAAATTTATTATCAACATTGGAAAATACTGGAATGATAAAGCGGGTGTTCTTTCCGATGGGGAACGGATATTCATGGATTAGAATAATGGAGGTGAATGTAAACATGAACTGTAGCTTCATAATGAATATGATACGTTATTCTAATCAAGACTCAAGCATAATTATAGGATATATAACAAACCATGATAGCGGAATTCGGATATGTAATTTTAAACAACTTATCGGTAAAGCGGGAGGAACGTATCAACCCAAATTAGCATATAAAATAGAGAGTAATACTATAATTGTATGGGCAGTGAGTTCAATAGTTAGTGCTAAGGCATCATGCATTAACCTTTTACATGGTAATGCTTTATTTCCTATGGTCTTTGAAGAACCGCCTGAAGATGCTATTCAACCAACTTGGTAATAATTATAGGGGCAAATACCCCTATAATTTTATATTAATGTAGCTTCAAAGCCATTTGCAAAATCTGAATTATCAGCAGCTTCCATTTTCATAGTAATGCCAATTTTATTCATTGAAATGACGTTAAGAACAGGTGTATACTGATTGCGCTCAGCGTATATTCTACACACACCATTTGCATCTGTTTTCCCAATAATCTTGATGTCGTAAGTACCTGCTAATACTTTTACTCTAAGAGTCGGATTACTTGTACTACCTGATCCACGCCCCATTGTAATGAAATAAAGGTTTGGGATTCCTGAAGTGGTCGCAGAAACTGCTAATAATAATGAGCCTGTAACGGCATTATTCGTAGTCTCGCATATCAATACGCTTGACTGGATGTTTTTTGAACCGATTAGCCCGGCCGGCATCAATCCTTTCTCACTAATAGTTGCAGCAGACATATTATCCCTGATCTGCTCTATCACACTATTATCCGTTATCTTAATCTTTTCTATCATACCTTGCTACTTTTAACGGGCGTCCTTTCTACGATGAAAATCGGCCCAATTTAACATTTTGTTTTTAATCACTATTCGTAAATAATATTCATTTAAAATCATTCCATCAAGTAGGCGTTAAAAAACCACCATTATTTCCCCAGGCATATGTATCTGAAATCATAAATGAAAAGCTACCGTCGTTAACTGACGAGTCATCAGATACCCATACATCAAAATATTCATATGACTGCTCTTTTAAGGTAGCTTTTGTAGGACTATTAGGACCGCCCGATACAGCACCTATGCCGGTTAGCATCACGATGTATTTATAGTGGTCCATTTTCCAGGACGATGGTATCTTTATGCGATAGTGTCCTTCTGCAATCCTTGAGACTGAAAGACTGGATCCATCATATGTAGTCGCCACAATGGTAGCTCCTGTGGATGTTCCTGTAACATACCCCTGTGCCAAAACACACGGAAATAAATCAATAGAACCATTGTACGGTGCATTCAGAATCATCCACATCTTATCAGCATCGGCAGTTCCAATCTTAACAACTTTCAACTGGACTTCCGTGTTACTACGCATTCTAAACTCTGTTAGCCCATGTGGCAGGAATTCACCATCAGGATAGATCTTGATGGTCGGACTTGGCGCGAGTCTCCCAGGCTTCACATAATAATACAGATTGAGTTCAGTTCCAGCATCCATATCCACAGCTCTTGGCAGTGACAATGTATGTGACTGCGTAGAAACTCCAAGGCAAGTAATATATCCGTTCATTCTTCCACGTACCTTAATAACTGTTTCCACATCAGGCTCCAAGGGGATGTTTAAATAAGGAGTATAAATACTTCCTCTGGCATCAAGACTCTTGCAGTATACTTTTCCAGTCAGAAAATCGAGCATTAGATTGGGACGGAATGCATTGGCTGAATTCATTGGATCGTTCGGATTAAAATCCTTGTATCCACCTTCCGTTTCTACAGCAGAGCCTGAAGCATCCTCTCCGTATTGTGAAAATTGATACTGTCCATAGAATACAGCACTTGCAAGCTTAGCAAAATTGGCCATCAAGATTTCCACATAAATAGCCTTATAGCCTTCAAACGGTATCCAGGTCGCTTTTGTACCATTGACAGCATAATCCTTTTGAGGATTATTGATATTTGATGGCATTCCCTGACCAACCCAGCTTGTGACTTGATTCATGACGTAATATATCCCATTGTACAAAACATAAGGAGCAATCAGATCCGTACAAAGATAAGTCACCGTCATACTATACTCACCTGCCGGTACTGGTAGTTGCCCTCTTTTGCCAGGCTCACCTTTTTTGGCAAACTTTACTGTTCTTGTTACACTTGCTATTCCCATACCTTCTCCTTTAAGACACAGTCTCAATATATACTGCCACATCTGTACCAGCTTGTTCACACATCGCATAAGTTACAGTAAAATTTGCCTGATTAGAAACACTCCCTAAAATTATACCTACACTATCAATAGCGGTAAAATTGAACTTCATATCCATCGCTTTTGTAGTAGTGCCACGCTTCACGACAATTGGAGCATAGACAACGGTGTCTCCCTCTTCTTCTATCGTTTCATCAGCCGGTGTAGGCATAGGAATGATTTCATAAGGATCGGAAGCGTCCATAACTCCTTGTATGTCCGTACCGATTTCCGTCCCATTCTGAGAAACCACACACTTGAAGTTTGAGTAACAATCAACCATATCACCCGTAACGGTCAACGTCTGAGTAGTCTTTCCGGAGAGTAAGGACCAGGCACCGCCAACTAACTTATACCATTTGTAGGTCAAATTAGAAGTAACGGTAACGCCTGCCTGGTATGTCATAGCTTTCAGAACACAGCTGCCTCCTTTTTCCGTAATGGTGAAATACTTAGCATCCCCCGCAGCAATAGTAACGAAATAAGGAGATCCGGTTGCCCGGCGGATGGGGATATTATATACTCCCTGTACCTTATCGGTCGTAGTGCCATATACAACAGTAGCCTCGGCTTTTATGGTGCAAGGTGCAGCTCCGGCGGCAACAACAAGGTTTTTCAAGATCTTTATGCCCCAATAGTCTTGTGTGCCGGCAGCATACGGAAGTTTACGAAAATGACCTGTCTCACCGTTGAATACATTGGTTGAAATGTTATTCGTAAAAGTGAGCTTTACACCATTGAAATACCAGTCAACGGCAGTCGGTACGGTCACACCTTCAGCAACACGGCTCGATGTCACGACAAACACCAACTGCGGCTGAGTTTGTGAGAAGTCCGGCACGATGGCACCAATAGCTCCAATCGAACCCTCAAACTCCTGGTACAAATCACCGGAAGGCGAATTAATGATTGTGGTGTAAGTTCCAGCCTTTGGCGAGAACTTTACACCTACTTGTTTGGTAGCAACACTCATAATAATTCTCCCTCGTTATTAGTTTCCAAACCGATAGATTCATCTTCAGTATCTGCCGGGGCGTCTTCCCCTTTAGATTGACACCATTCAGGTGTCGTTACCAAAATAGGATGATCAGTACCATCTATTTCGTCCTTTGCCACATTGGGAGTCAAAACAACTCCACCACAATAAGCAGCACGGGTAAAGATATCCTCACCGGGGAAGCGAAGAATATCAGCCTGCCACAATAGATAATTTCCATCCGCAGTTTTATTGCGGATAGCGGTTAATCCCATTTCACGGGCAACCAACTCTGTCACTTTGATATAATTAGCCATAGTTTTAATTGATTATTACTTCGTTATTATAGCTTTACCGTCATTGGTAGTTATAATCTTCTCATCAGTGACAGCAAGCAACTTATAGTTTCCTTTATCCACGACTTCGACACCAAGCAATCCGCTCGTAACATCAACTGCTGAGAGCTTTGGGGATTCTCCGGTACCGATGACCGTGTTATCTTTGTACCAGGTTGCACGCAACTCCTGCATGGCGTTTGAAATGATACCTTTCGGCCCGAACACTATAACTTTGGGTTGTACTACAGTTGTGCCGGGAGCTATGCGATTAGGTATATTGATGATATCATAATCGAACGGTGGCAAACGTCGAACAATCGTAGTAGTCGCAGATGAATCGGCATCTGTAGGAGACGCTGCCGGAGAACCGGTAGGAGAAAATGTAGCTTTACAGACATACGTTTGTTTTTCGCCCATCATATCCCTGTCAACAACAAGTACATTGTCATTAGCACTGATAATATCCATGTCAAGTTCATCAGATCCGGCAAGAGTCAATGTTCCATTTTCACGTAGCTTATACCAGAAGAATTTTCTTTTAGCAGTATCACCGGTATAGTCTGTTTCGCCGACCATCAGTTTGGCAGTTATTATCTGCTGGGCAGCATCTTCCCACGGGTTCCAGAGGTGAGTAGATTCACTATCAAGTGTCAATAATGGATTTGCATCTGTGGCATTGATACATTTAACCAGCTTCGTTCTTTTGAAAACAATTATCTGATTAGTACGCGAATCGAGATATTCAGCATAAAAATCTAACGTTATAGGATGTAGGAGAGCAGCATTCTTTTTAACCTTGATCTGACCCTTGTTCGTGCCATCCTGGGTTATTTCATAGCTATTATTGGTACTCTCGATAAGAGTCTTTTTGCCATTGATGATTTCATTCCATTTGAGATTTATCAATTTGGCATTGATATTATGCTCTTTGATAATTCCATCCCGGTCGATGACATCACACTGCGGTAACAAGACTAACGGGGTTAGAGTGTAGTCAGCTTCATAAACTCCCGTAGCTGCATCATACGTCTGTAATGAAGCGATTGAGCCGACCTCGTTTATTGCTACATGTACATGCAGCGGTTTATAGTTTATTTCTATTCTCTTACGTTTCATAAAGGAACCTCCATTTCATCAGAATGTATTTTTTGACCATCACGTAGTAATACCGTGGCTTTAAAGACACAATATCCAATTTTGGGAAAATTGCTCCCAAGATCATCACGATGTATTATCAATTTTTTGCCAGTATCGGCGTGCTTTACTGCCCAAGCATTATCCTCTGTCACATTTTCACTATTGCGAGTCCACTCAATATCAATATCCAAAATATGCTCTGTCACATCCCGGTTATAAATCTGACCGCTAATTTCGAGTGTAGTCAATTCGTCTATAAGGTTACCATCTTTATCTAGTTGATCAAAGTTTAGGAACCATCCGTTTGTTGACTCAATATCTATGCTAAAATTCGGATTACCCTCGATCATAGCCCAACCAGTAGAACCGTAGCGTGGCTCATCCAAGGTAACATTTATGAGACATTGCCAACGGCAGCCGTAATGCCACACGGTATCCGCTGAAGTGGAAGACACAGAATAGGGTTTATCAGAAGCTGCGACCTCAGCACTCCAGTTTCCACGATCCACAAGCGAAACGACAGGAATTCCTTGTTTATCTACGCGCAACAAATCCTGTATAACAGCTCCACGGCAGTGTATATAGCTATGGCGATAGCTGATAGGCAGGTTATCAAACAATGACAGTTGTTTGAGTTTACCGACAATAATAGCGTAGTTATATTCCTCCAAAATTGGTTTTGTAACACCATCCAACATACAGATACATTTCTCACGGGATGATAGATACCAGTACGATTGACGGTCTTCATTCACGGGGTTGCCACGATGAGATAATATCATTAGTGGTTCTGGAGGATAATTCTTGCCACCGGGTACTTCATTATCCGGATACATAACAGCATTGATAGTGTTAGCTGATGTATCGACATGTAGAACACGCAACCATGAAGTGTAATAATCGCCACCTCCGGAAGCGAGATTGTTGACTACCCCATAGACTACATCATTTTCAGCCAATGCTGTGAAGTCATTCTCCCAACGCTTACGAAGCTTTAATTGATAAGTACCATCATTCATCAATGTTACGCTTTCAATCGAACCTGACTCGGAAAACGAATAGTCTGACTCCATAGCTGACAGTCGATTGAAGATCACCTCTAAAACGGTCAGCGATGACCGCAACTCCATGCGGTCAGCCTGTATTCGTCCATCTTCTGCGATTATGCCCTTACCCGCTATCAATGAATCAATGATGCTTTCGCCTACCGTTAATTTGCTCAAAGCCTTAATAGGCCCTTTTACTATGATGTCTTTCAAGAAAGTGATTATACCTTCTGCATAATCATCATTCTTTTTGCTGATAAACTTGTCTCCTAACCCTTCATTGTTTGCCTTAATCGCCTTATCAATCTCGGCAAGTATTCTCAACGCAGAAAAGGTGTTCCTATCGGTAGGAACAACAGTATCATTGAGCTTTATCAAATAAACATACCCCTCCCCGCCTCCCCCTGTTTCACCACCTTCTTCTTCACCACCTTCAGGGAAATCAACATCTATATTGTCAACCATACCCTGTAAAGACACTTTGAAAATATAGCTCTTCAATGACACAATTTCCTGAGTCATTTCCGGCACACTATTTCCCTTACGGACAAATCGCACACCATTGAAATACACGTTCGAGCAACACAGTATCCGATTCAGATGCTCTGCAAACCAGACAGGACACCCCTCAGCATTACCAAGGGTAAACTTCTTCTGCGTACTCTCTACTGCAAAAAGTTCAACGATATTTCCATTAGAAATTTCAAACTGCTCATTGTTGACGGCAAATGTCCAATCATCATCTTTAAAGCCGCCAGGTGCACGGAATTCAAAATAAAACTGCTCTTCACCATTCCAGAATATGCAATCATTCCTCTGCTTATTACTACGCATAGAGTAGCGAATGAGAGTAGTCTTATCCAACTCGTGCTCATCATCCGTAACTTTGAAAACATTGCATTCTTGATCGCCTACAGAAATTGAATAATAACCAGGTGCCAGCCCGGTAATCGTTGAATGAAAGACTGTAGAACCATCTTTCAAAGAAAAGAATTGAAACTCAATTTCCCTGCTGGTACCATCAACATGATTTTTCAGTAAGCCATTCATCTTATACTCAGTAGTGGTAATAACCTCTATGAATATGTTATCGGTAGGTGCAAACAACTGTATGTACCTACTCTCAGCCCCGAATTTATCAGAGGATGGACTAAAGAAAAGTGGAGTAAATGGTGATATCTTTATCATAACTAACCAATACTTTTAATTTGCAGATTATAATCAACCCCTTCATAGTGCCCAATCTTGTATTTTAGCTCGTTTATGAAGCAAGTATATAACAGGCTATTCCTATCAACCTCGACCAGTGCATTCACATCCGATGGTATTCCACCGTCAGCAGTATTAATACTCAGAGTACTCACGGTAAACAAAGGATCTGTTAGTTCAATATCCGAGTTCTCGGCAACATCATTAATCCGAATATCACTGTTACCTGATGAAGAAGCAAAGCGTAATGACTTGACAAATGAACCGATGTATTCCTTATTAGCTTCGATGATAGAACGAGGTGAGAACATGGCATTGAACATGGTTGATGATGAAATTATTCCAGATACTTTATACCCTTCTCGTACAAGCTCATAAGATTCAGCATTTTCTTTTAAATGGGCCCCGACAAAGAAAGTATCATTGTCACTCTCATTATCAGTTGTATCTTTACCACGCTTACTTACCAAAAATTCGATTCCGTAAGGATCTGCACGAAGAGGACTTATCAGTTCAAGGGCCTTATCAGTGATGGTTATCCCAGTGTCATACTCGTTCGTAAAATGGAACTCATCGCGCCCGTTAATGCTGTCATAGTCTTGTTTATCGTAACCGACTCTCAGTAAAGAGTAAATAAGCGATGAGTTCACTTTTACCTTAAAATCCATTCCAGTATAGCTTATTCGCTTTTGTACTTCAGAATGAAACAAAGAAGTGCGCTTCTTAAAAACGACTTTATTTTCTGCGATATCCGGTACATAGCCGTAGACAACCTCCATCCAATCTGAGAAATGCTTGAAGGAAGTATATATTTTAGCCCCATCCAAGCCTCTGGCACTCTCTGCCGCCATTATCACAGTGGAGGATAGCCGAGTATCATCTTCATATTCTATTTCGCCTACATAGCCCTCATTTTCTTCATTTATGCTCTTCAATAAGCGGTTAAGAAGCACATCGGGCTTTATGACATCAATACGTTCTGATTGCATTTTTGCCATGTAATAAACAGACATTTTAAAATTCTCAATCTTGATTCTTACCCCAGCTTCAGTATTAAGGTAGATTCTATAAACCATACCTATTTTCCCTGATTCATTCTTTGCCGGATCTACCAATACAAGTTTTTTCTCTTCGACATGATAAACACTGCCAGCTTTAAGCCCACTCGTATGATATACACTGGTACTGGCTGTATCAGAGCCTACTTTCTTTTGTCCCTCGACATCAAATCGCCCAGTACCTGATGAAATGGTTATATCACAGCTCAAATCCATGTATAAGCCATGTGGAGGTAAAGCAAACAATTTCATGAAAACACCTTTAGTATTGCCATAATAAGCACCATCAGATTCATGGTACGGTGTTATAAAATCACCGACATACACTTCTGGATTAGTATCTACAACATAGACATCAATATTCGTATTAGCCTGAGACGTACCAGAAGGATATATATATTCATCGTTATCAATGTCGAAGTTAAATGTATTCAGCATCAATAAACGATCATAATTGAGAGTCTTTTCTTCCTTTAATTCACTTACAAGATATTCGTACTGAGTGCTCTTCTTTGCCTTAATCTTAGCAGCAAGAGTACTATCTATAGCATTGATATAGACAATACTATCATCATATTCCAATGAGCCAAAATCCAGATAACTACCAAAGAGATACCTTTTACTCTTATCGTTATCAATAGTATATATCTCTATCTGAGCATTAGCGTTCAAATAGTTGGTCCGGTATTCATTAAGTAAAAGGTTATATGCTTTCCCAGCAAACTCAAATTTTGAACTGAATGAACGGATAATCCCACTGAAATCATTTCGTTTCAGTGAGATATTAATCTCATCCCAATTACTAATGCAATCCTCATTAATAATATGAGCCGTACCATTGATGATTAGAATATATCTGTTCATACATTTTCCTTTGCAGCGAATATATAGAAAATGCTAACCGACAAATAGGTTAGCATTTATCTTGACATTATATAATTGTGACAAAAACGGTACAATCAAGTTATAATCAACACATTACAACAGGCACAAATTAAAGGGGGAATTTACTTGCCGCCTCTCTCTAAAGATAAAGAGAGGCAAACTTCTTTTAATGTTTCGAGCTTGGCAGATTCTGAATCTATCTTAGATAGACAGCTATTCAACCGATTAGTAAGCAGCTTTATCTCGGTGATTTTATTAATCTCATCAGAATGATTATCAAGATATACTTGAGTATCAGTAAGCGCTGTTTTGACTTCTGCAATAAGAGTTGAAATATCTTGTGTACTCTTTTCTTTTCTCATTGTATAGTATTCTAATACATCCATAATTATAAATTCTTTGATTATTATTTACTATAAAGATAACGTTTTTGAGCGTAATTAGCAATCTGATTAATAGCCATTTGCACCACATAAACGGTATTTAACTTAGCCCAACTCACGCCTCAATATTTCTCTGCCAAAAGAGATACGGCTACGTACTGTAGTAGTAGGAATATTAAGTAACCGGCTTATCTCATCATAGGAATAACCCTTAGCATATAATAAGACACACTCTATACAACATGATTTAAACGCACATTGCCGGATTACCGATAAGATTTCATGGAATAAAGCCCTTTCTGATGCTAAGCGTAGAGACACAACTTGACAAACATCATCATAGTCAACAAAGCGAATGATAGATTTGCGGTTATAGTTGGTTATATAAGTGTTTTGCATAATCACTTCGCACCAGGGTTTCAATGGTCTGCCACTCTCGAACTTGTCTTTGTTCAGCAAGGCTTTATAAACTGTATCATTCGCCAGATCCTCGGCATCTTGTATAGACCAACAATACTTTCTTGCAACCTTTACGATCCAGGGATAGAGCAAAGCAATTTCCTTCTCAAAGTCCATATTCATTCCTCCTCACAATGCGCATGGTAACTTCACCAGCCATGCTTTGTTCTACAAATTCTCGCTGTCTGACACTCTGCTCGTATAAATCATTGGCAGACTGCTCCAAAGACTCTATGAGTCTATCAACAGAAGGTTTGGAGGAAACAAGGTCCTTTACTTCGGACAATTCAAGAATTATCCGATTACATTTACTCTCAATAGAGTTTAGTTTTTGTAACAGCTTGCAATAACCTAAATGGTCAATGCCGCATTTAATGCTTGTTTTTTGCATAAGAAAACTCATTAGTAGTTCGTAAAAAGAATTACTAATGAGTTCATCAAAAGTCCGATAGCATTAAAAAAAATATTTATGCTATCTAAATGTTCCCCTCTTATTCATTATGTCAACATTCACCTGGTTTACAATATTGGCATACACAGCAGCATTAATCTGATGCATATCAATGTGCATTTTGATGTATGTCATAATAAATGCAATTTCTGAGTCATAATAAGAACGTATATCATCTGGCGAAGACTTCTCTTTAGTTTTCTCCGGATCTGCATTTACTTCCTCATTACGATGCTGTTCAAAGGTAGCATATCTCAGCAAATCAGCAACTCTATCTTTGAGGTTGTCATCGCTCACACCGGAAACATCCTCATCAATCATGGCAAGTAAGGAACGTATATCCTCATACGCCTGTTGCATAACAAGAGTGGTACATATCCGGAGAAAGAAGACTTTCATTTTACATTTTATCGCTTCTTCTTTTTTCGCAATAAAAGCTCTCATTCCTGATTTATCGGCAATAAAGCGATATGATGCGATAAGAGAATGAGCGCATCTTTCAAGCTCTTCTTTGTTAACTTGATCACCATCATCTAATAGCAAACAGTAATTGCCACACAGCAGTTCTATAAACTGCGCTAATGATATTTCATTCAATCTTGTTTTCATGAATTTCTCAATATGTATAAGTCAAATTCTCTTTTATAAGCCTCTCTCCTACGTTGTTTGATAGACTGTACCAACAGGTTGTTCGTCATATCCATCCGGCGTTCAAGACCGGAATAGTCGTTATAAACAGTAGTGCCAGCCCCACCCTTTTCACTGTTACGAAGGAAAGAGAACATCGGAGCAAAACTATTATTCTGCCAGTCAAGGGAACCGAAATCATCGACATCAGGAAAGACCTGAGCACCTTTCGGAAGATCTACAAGCATAGGGGTATCAGGAGTAATCCATGCCATCCCCTTATACATTACAACTTCACGTTTGCCGGCATCACCTACGAGAGCTTTTCCCCCAGGATGAGCACCGTCTTTCGTACCCTCTGCGTATGATGGTATAGGGGTAGCGGCAATAGTGGCAACTTGAATAGCTCCCATTGCTCCGACAATGGCAGCTAACACAAAATTAGGTAGCGATTTAGTAATCGCTAACGCTGTGGCGATACCGGCTTGCGCAATACTGGTAGCCTTATCCCAGATAGCTTGTTTCCGGGCCAACTCTTGTTTTTTCTTCTCCAATTCACGGTTCTTTGCCTCCGTTTTTTCTTTAGCAGCACGCTTCTTAACCTCAGCCTCTTCCTCTGTGAGAAGACCATACTCGACTTTTTTCTCAATTCTCTCAATATCCTGATCGTAGGCATCATTGTTAGCGTCCTGCTCATCTTCAATCTTGGTTATCTGGCCATCGTAAACAGTTGCAATGAGATCTCCAATACTTCCTATTGCCTGTTGAGCAGTCTGCAACCAATCTTGCAGGCTACGCATTCTATCTTTATGAGATTTTTCGTCAGCCTTAGTTACTTTCTCAATAGCGGCAATCTCAGCCTCAGCCTCTTTCTGAGCAAGCTCAGCTTTCAACTTTTGGAGCTCTTCAGCAATCTTTGCCCTATCATCAGAACTAAGGTTATCTGTTTTAAGTTCCAATTCCAGGGCATCAATGGCAGCTTCGTTCGACTTCCGGACATAATCTAATGTAAGTTGGTATTCCTGCTCGGCATATTCCCTCTGAGTAATTTTCTTTTCTGCAAGTTGTTTTTTCAAAGAGAGCATGTCAGCTTGATAGGTCTGGTCACGAATGATTTGTTCGGCTGCCGCATTCTCTGCAATAAACTGTATCTGATAAGCGGCATTCTCTTCAAGTATCAGTTGCTTCTTATTGCTATATTTTTGATCGATGGCAAACACATCCTCACCTGTCTTTTCTGCCGCATCAATCTCAGCTTCACACTGTAAATCCAGTTGCCGGAGCTTCAATGCAAGTTCTTCCTTTGAGCCCTTCTGAACTACTTCAAGAGAATTGGCAATGTCTTGCTTTTCACGGTTGGCGTTATACTGGATGGAGAAACGCTGAATAGCATTTTGCATCTCTTTAGCCAGGTTCTCCCGAGTAGCAATTTCTTCTTTACTATAACCTTTGACTGCGGCTATCTTTTTAGAATATTCAAGACCAATCTTTTTCAATTCTTTATCTAAGCCCTCATTCATCAAAGCAAGTATGGAATCCTGATAAGACTCTTGGATCTTTCTCTTTTCAGCAGCCGCCTTCTCTAATTCACGCTTTTCTTTTTCTGTCAGGACTTTGGTCGTTTCTACTTTTTCTGTATGCTCCTTTACATAATCGCTTTCATAAGCATCTACATTTTCAAGGACATACCTATATTTTTCTGCATTCTTTTCCGCTTCAGTCCAAAGTCCAAATTGAAAATCACGTTGCTTATTATAAGTCGACATTGAAGTTCCTGATTGAGCACGAGTAAACATATTACTCTTTTGCATGGCTTCAGTAACTTTTCGATAAGAAAATTCAGCTTCATCTGCAACCTCAGAATATTTCTTAATCTCAGAATTAAGATACTCCTTTTTCTCCTCAACAGCCTTCTTAAACGCTTCTTGAGAATCCATACCGCTATCCATATAGCCTTGCCATGCTTCCTTTATTTCATTGATATAACGTTCTTCAATTTTAAATTCAGAAGCTATTTCACGCTGACCTCTTAGGGCTTCCTGCATAGCTTCAGTCTCTTTATCTTCAAGGGATTTAAAATCATCAGCAATATTACGAACTCCACGCGCTAAGAAGTCAAGCACACTCTTCATCGTTCCTTTGGAATTAGAGAATGTCAACATCAAAGCCTCCCATGCAGAAGACAGAGAAGCTATTGAACCTTTGACATTATCTTCCATAGTATGAGCCATACCAGCAAGTTCTTCATCAACACCGGTTATTTGCTCTCTCAAAGGAACAAGTTTATCTGCCGATGTAAGGAAAGCATTAAAAGCTGAAACACTACGTTTATCTGTTAATTCAAGAGTAGTATTCAGATCCACCCCCCTATCACGCAATGTTTTTAATCCATCTACAAGATCCGGCAAAGTCTTCACAGGTTTACCCAATGCCAAAGCGAGTTTTCCAGAACCATCAGCAAGATTCAATAGAATATTTCTCGTTGCAGTAGCAGACATTGAAGCATCAAAACCAGCATCAGCCAACTTTCCAAGCAAAGCAAGAGTATCTTCTATCGTGAAATTAAATGATTTCGCTACAGGTCCAACAATTGGTAAGGCAGTAGCAAGATAATTGAATGATAAAGCACTTTTTGTAGTCGCTACTGCCATAGCTGAAACATACCGTTCAGTCTCTCTTGTATCAGCATCAAACATTCTCAATGCTGCACCAGACAAAGCGGCTGCTTCACCCAGTTCAGCACCAGTTGCCTGGGCAAAACGTAAAACAGACTCAGTGGCTTGCAGAACTTCCTTTCGGGTAAAACCAAGTTTAGCCAACTCTATTTGTAATTCTGTTGCCTCAGATGCCGTGTACTTTGTCATAGCTCCCAGACGTTTTGCATCTGCTGTCAATTCCTTGATGTTGTCAGAAGTAGTTCCCAAAATCGCTGCTAAGCGGCTATTAGCAAACTCAAACTCAACAATACTGCCAACCCCTTCACGTAATTTTGTGAACAAAGCAACTATACCATTGATAACAGCTTGTCCGCCAACATACCCGGCAACAATGTTTTTCATCCCATCGTGCACCTTATTTAAACCGGGAGACAACTGAGAACTAAGTGCTTTACCTGCATTACTTGCAATAGTTCCGAAATTCTGTAGCCTGTTATTTCCTTTTTCGATTTCAAGAATTGCAAGTTTCACCTCCTCACGATATGCACCAACAGTTAATTTCTGCGTGTTTGTGCATCAGAGTTCTTCTTGGAATAATTGGAATTGGTATCGATCGTAGAATTAAGCCGTGCCAATATGGTGATGTAGTCTGCATCTGTATCCCGTAGAAGTTTAACAGCCTGCCTTAATTGTTTATTGGCTGTCTCAGCCTCTATAATACTGTGCACCTCCCGATTAGTAAGAGTAATGGCATCCTTAATTATACGAAGCCTTTCCTCCTCGCTTATATTGGCATTTCTTCTTGTGCTATTACCAGAGTTCTGCGCCTTTGTAGCGGCCAACTCCGCTTTTGCTACCTTTTCCAGTGCAGCGGCATTCTTTGCATTGGCATCAGCAAGTTGCTTCATATCTTTGGCTGATAAATCACTTGCTGATGCTTGCTTTTGCAAATTATCTGCGACCTCCTGAAGCACTTTCTTTTGCTTATCAAGAGTCACATTAAATTCAGTGTTCGTTTTCTCTGCAGTCGCTACCTGAGCAGAATACAATGCAAATAACTTGTCAAGCTCTTTAGGAGTCTCTATCTCCATTTTAATGCCTTTGGCAAGCTCTTTTGCCACATCGACATAGGTATTCTTTATCTTGATCAACTTTACATCGCACTGATCAAGTGCTTCAAGTTCACCAGCCTTTATTAAACCACTTATTCCAAATTCTCCCATCACAAATAATGTCTAAATTCGACAATTTCACCATCTATCTCACTATCTGCCTTATCGAAGCCATACATACCATCCCGTCTTTTATACACTGCATAGATGCACTGTTCTAACATGGCAGCCTTTCGTGCAAGCTCACTTACATGAGCATACTCGCACATAATTTTTTTGTTATCACAACCGCAACTCATCTGTAACCGCTATTAGCTATGAATTTTTCCAGCCAGGGGCGAAGAATACGCTCAGAGAAGTATTTCTTTGCGGTATCACCAAGCTCTAAGATTTCACTACCGTACTTCTTTTCAATGTCCGGGCCCTCATTGAAACCAATAGTCTTTATCTCCATGACTTCACCGGATAACCGCGCTTGTATGCTATCATGAAACTTACCAGTTATGTACAAGTTGGGAACTTCCACCGGACGCGATGGCAGGAATAGAACTTCTGACTCAATCGGTGGGGTAATTTCATTCTTCCACTTCTTGTAGCTCTTTGCCCGATGAAACCAAAGTCCAGGCTCATTAAAGTACGGATCATTATCATAATCCGGACTAAGCAACCTATCCTTTCCATTCATACCACTGTAAAGCTGTTCACGTACCAAAGACTCGATAACATTACTGTTATCCTCCATGCACGCAAGACATTCTCTTTTGATACCGGTATTAATCTTATGGATCACTTCATATACTTCATCTATACTGGCCATACCTTTAAAGAAAAAGGGGGATGTGAAATCCCTCATCCCCCTTGTTTATCACTCTTTTACCTCTTTAGCCTTAACCTTTCCTTTCTTAATCAGATCGTAAGTATCAGAAAGCATTTTATTACGATCATCCTCCGGACGGTCTTGCCAAATAACCGGCATATGCTTATCAATGAAGTCGGACTTCTTCATTGCCTTTACTGCCGGCTCAATAAAGGTCACACCTTCAATGATCATGCTGATACCCCCTCAATGTATTTAATACCATTCTCATACAATACTGAAGGAGCTTTAAGGGAGACAGTATCTCCGCCACCAGCAGGCACCACCGTAAGAATTCCATCTGCATAAGTAGCCGATGTAGCACCGTTCAAAACTTCGGCAGCGGCTTTAGCTATGGCTCCACCGTGCAAAGGTGTAAGGTCATACCCTCCGATTTTCTCAATCAACTTGTACTTGTTCGATTCCTTACTGACAAGTTCTACTTCTGTAAGGCCTTTGAGTCCGTTCTTAATATTAAAATCAAGTTTGATGAAATCAACGTTCATCAACAGATCCTCAATATCAGTATGGCAGAAGCTGACTGTCATAGTTGATTTTGAAGAGCTTGTAGAGAAGGGAGTTACAGTAGGATAAATCGTTGACATCGGCATACCTGCAAGCACGTCTGTGCCATCATTATACCCATACAAGAACTTATCATCATAGAAATAGACATCCCACTCCTTTGTAGCAGATTGCAGCAGCTTAGCATTAAGCGTTTCGTCAAACTTTGGCAAAGTGAATGTTTCCGTTTCTGCACTCATCCCATTGTATTGACTTGGCCCGTAGCCGACTGCGTTCACCTGGGGTTCACCGCCATTCTTCGCATATTCTACAAATGAAGGAATCGGATACACTCTACCCGGACGGTCTGCATGACACAGTTCTTCAAGTGCATCTTTTGTTAATTCAGCAGGTAATTTCTGACCTTTCTCAACAATGATACAGCCCTTTACTCTGCCCCAATCAATCTGACATGTAGAGCCGCCAGTATTAAACAACGCACTCTCACAGGTTCTAATCTTTCTCATTTTATCTACAAATTGGATTATTAATAGTAATTTCCATACTTTTTATATTTATGGCGTCTATAGGTTCACTTACTGCATCGCCTTTTTCCGTGTAAGCTCCATATCTGCCATAAGAATAGTTTTCTGAATAACCATGATTCACTTTTCCATAACCCCAATCAAACCTATCATCTTCTAACAGAACTTCAATCAACCGGTTATAAATCGGACGAAGAATATTCTTGAATGACGTTTCATGACGTTTCTCATTACTCCACTCATTGTTGGAGGAACAAGCTATTATCAACGACACCTTTGCTTTTGCGAAGTAATCTATGCTATTCCTTTCCTCAGTGATCGGGCAGAACAAGGCTATTAATGGAAACTTTGAAGGTGAAGTATTATCTGACTTTGTGGTTGTGTCCAGCATGTCCTTAACATACTGGCCACTTCCAAATACAAAGTTGATCGGTAGATTCTTAATAACCTTCTTAGCACCTTTACTATCAGTATAGATAACTTCAAGTTCTTCCGGAATCTTCTTTACCACATCAGCGAATATGTCTATGATATCGGTATCTGTCATAAATTGAAAGTATTGATAGGGGTTAATAAATTGCTGTCGATGCTTACAGTAAAAGGACAATCTTTTGAAGAGGCCCACCTCACGAACTCCCGATTCTTCTTTACCATATCGTTCCAAGTGCTAACTTGCCTTTGGAAAGGCGAGACATAGGTATTGTCACTCTTTAAGCGTACAAGCCCTTTGATAGTTGCCTGTGTATTAGCATCTCGAAGAATATGGAAGAATACATAGTTTGCATATGAATCACGTATGCGTTTGCATAATGACTCATATTTGGATTCTGAGACTGAGGCAGATTCTTCGTTCTTATTTTCCTCGGTTTCCTCTTCCTCCTGCTCAATCAATTCCAGGTAATCAGTAACTTCACGAGAAAGTTTACTTCCCAACATACCAGAAAGAAATTGCGACTGGTACTCCTTTATGTACGCCACTATCATATCATTCACGGCAATGGAGTCTTGCGAGGGAAGTTCTGCCAATGTCGCATTAGCAATATGCCTCGGACCGGAGAGGAAATATGAAACATCAATCAACATAACTATTCAGTTTTACGGGTAACCGGGCGCCCTCTTTTCTTCTCTTCTACATTGACAGTCTTATCATCAGACGTTACCGAGTCTTTAGAGTCTTCAGTAGTAAGATCCTTAGAGTCACTTACAGGCAACTCCTTCTTGTCTTCAGCAATAGCTTCAAGCTCCATTGCACGGGCCAGCAAGCCTTCGCATTCAGTAGTCAGAGAGGCTACAAGAGCGTCCTTCTCATTCAGAGTAGCTTCAAGTTTAGAGACTTGAGATTTCAAGTCATCATTTTCCTTGGTAAGAATAGCAACTTTCTCTACGTTCTCCTTAACTGAGGCATTTAGTTTAGAAAGTTCTTCTTCGACAGCTTTCCTGGCTTCTTCCATTGTGATCATCCCGCTTTCGGAAACCGGGATGAACTTAATCAATCCCCGATTTACACGAACACGGTTTTCTCTTATCACTCTGTCCAGGTCTTTTTCATTTCCGGTAAGAATGTGTCCTGTCATAAACTTATGCTTTTTTGATTGCTGCCAAGACATCATCCAAATCACCATAAGCAAAAGCCCACGGCATATAAACAGGCATCATCACTTCTTCCTGGATCATGACAGTTGTCATGTTCTTCAATTTGGTATTGACGTCATCAGCAAACTCAATAGAGAGTGCGGTATAATCGACCAATGAAGCACCGTTCAACAAGTCACCGGCAAAATATTTACCTACTCCAATGGCATTACACTCAATAATAGGAACACTGCCTATTAATTTGTGCCCGTTTACCTCAGTAATCAGGTCTAAATCACGCCCCATGCTGTCTTTCGCAGTAGAGATAGTGAATACCGTTGAAGGATGCAGCACAAAAGCATTGGGAGCATACTGCCCAAAGTTAAGGACAGCAAAAATAGCGTTGGCAGCATCTTTGTAATTCGGATCCTCAACAGAGCCGAACATGCCACTTTTCACGGTACCGGTCATTGCAGCAATCGAAGTTTCAGTATCTTGATACTCAAAATCAATGGCAAACTTACGATCCGTCATTTTGTGAATCACAAAAGTTGCGTTCAAACCGGTTTCCACAGTAGCACCAGCAAGTGTAACCTTCATCTTGTCGATAATCTTATCGCTAGGTTTAGTCAGGGTTACAATGGTCTGTTTGTTATCAGTAGATTCCAAAGATTCAATAGAACCTGCTGTAAGTGTTAAAATAGTTCCAGCTATGAACTTAGAGACACATTCCACACCTTCATAAGTGGTGATACCCTTCAAGTTGTCACCACTACCATCACCAAACATTATCTGGTAGTTTTCTGCATTCTTCACCCACAGAGGCAAACGGTTCAAGATGAAAGAGACAATATATCTTTTAGCCTTAATCAGACGTTTGGAAAGATTCATGTGAGTACCGATACGCTTAACGTTCGTAAACTCTTCCTTGAATTTCAGAGAAGATTCAGCAAGCATACCATTTTCAGAAACAACCAGGACATTTCGGTCAAAGTCTACTACTTGTTCATAGGAAAGAGTTAAGGCAGTAGGATCACCCTGCTCAACCATCATCAAATCACGCAGATTGAATCTCTGCTCATTGACAGAAGTTACAACACGTCCTGTAAACCGGTTATTACTCAAAGGAGTGTTTGTATTATCTGTTACTGAAACAATGTCTTTTAAGTCAAGTGTCATTGTTCCAGACGTCTTTGCACGCTGGCTGAAATAGTCCTGACATGCAGGAGTATCCAAAAATTCATCTACAGCCTTCTCAATAGCATTAACAGAAGTCATTCTACCGCCATTATTTTTAATCTTATCAAAAGCCTCGGCAAGAGCTGTGACCTTTTCAGATTGTTCCTTATACGACTGCTGGATTTCTGCAAAATTTGGAAGCCCTTTCAATGTGTCAGCAATTGAAGTGGAAATTTCTTTGAATTTGTTTTCGATGTCTTCTTTTGTCATCATACCACCCATAAATTGTTCACACACCTCTTTGCACTTCAACTGAATACTACCAAGCAAAGACTTTTCTTCATTGGTTAAGTCCTTTTCTTCTTTGGCAAACCCAATCAAAGAGATAGGAGCTGCCATAATAAGACCGCCTTCGCATCCAGTACCACAGAAATAGGTGATTGCACACACAACAGCCACAAGGGCAAACATCAACAGGGATTTGTATTTCCCCACATTCTGAATAAATTTCTTCATTTTCTTATTAAATTTTAATTATACAAGGTTGCACAATTTAGCAGCGAGTGAGAGATTCGTTTCGTGCTTCTCCTTTCCCTCTTCTTCTGTATTCTGGTGGGTGTCATCAGACGGCGCACCAGAAACATCAGATTTGGTATCTGCTACCTTGGCTATCATAGTTCTATATACTCGGCTCCAGCAATGAGGACAACGAACATAGCTGACCATGTCCTCAATACTCTTCACTTGCAAATCATCTTTCATGCTCTTATGAGCATCAAGAACTGCAAGTACCTGAGTGCGAATTTCAGGTTTTAACTTATCCATTTCCTCTCTTACAACCCCGTCAACAATCCACCGCTGATACATGGCTGCAAGGTCGAGAACCTGATTGCTGAATGTACATTCAGCCTGTTGGTCATAATCAAAGCTATGCCCACACTCCGGACAAGTGACCATAGTAGATTCACCTGTAAGAGCTTTTGTTATTAATCCTAATTTCATATCCAAATCGTTTAAGCGTTCATCTGAATAGCGCATTGTTAAGGCTTTCTGAATAAGTTCTAAAGAAGCCGTTAACTTGGCACGCTGGGTATTAAGAGAATCATCACTTTTTATTCCAACCAAAAAAGTTTGAGGGTTAGCCCCCCAAGCCTGCAATGTAGATGCTTCACCCAGAAACCATTCTTTTACTAAAGCTGGATTATCTACATCTCTGCGTATAGCCTTAACTCCAATAGAATGTTCAAGTGTCTTACCGCACTCAGCATACAGCTTATAATCCTCAAAGGTTTCCTTTCCAATTTGCTTATTCAGATTCATCTTGGAAACGATGATAAGATTCATATTCTCTTCTCGTGCCTCGATGGGGCAACCAATAAGCTTTGTCTTATCATGATCCAGTAAATGTTTCCCTCGCCTCAAGAAAAACTCATTAATGGTCTTATCAAAAGAGCCACTATCTGAGATATCTCCCTGAGTGTCTTTAACACCGATACCGTTAACGGCTATCGTAACAATACCCTTCTCTTCATCAACATCATTTGCCTTCGTCTTCAGTTGAAGGCTTCTCAACTCCTTGTCCATTGTTACTCATTGTTTTAGTTATACTTAAAATAGATTTAACTATCTCTTTTTCACTATCATTCATCTCATACAAGAGTTTATCAAATAAGGGAATGCCTACCCTACTCTCCCCTATCCGGGCTCGGTAATCATTAAGAGTGATTACTCCATTCGTAAACTCAGACATTGCGCGTTCAGATGCTATTTTATTAACTTCTTCACTTTCCTTCTTACCTTCATGGAGACAATCAACATGGCTAAAATCAACATCAATGTATAGGCCGTCCTTGTCAAATCCTAACATTTGAGTCACTTCAGCGCTAAAACGTTGGGCCATAGGAATAACCTTTGATGTGTAGACACCTTTCTCTGCAGTCTTCTGGTTATTAAAAGTACTACGGTCTTTACGAGGTACTAATTCGGCAGGAATACCTAAAGCACCAGCAATCATAATTGCATCGTTAAGAGTCTCTTCAAATGGTTGTAGTTCTTGAATGCTTAATGAAGTACGAATGAAGTCTACAGGAACGCCGCTAATTGCATAAGGAAACTGATCATCACCAACGCCATAACTTTTATCATATTCTTCACGAAGATTCTTCTTATCCTCAGGAGTCATAGCAATAGTACCCGTATCATCCTTCATAGCGGACACAATCAAACCAATAGCACCACGCTTGACATAAATAATGTTCCTGGCTTTATATACTGGAATGAGATTATCAATAGCCATTTTGACAGACAAAAGCTTTGAACGCCCCTTGATAAAATCTTGATTACAACATTCAATATTACCATCGTGATCGTGAAATATGATATCAGGGCTCATCTGCTCGGTATAGTTCATACCATACTGCAACTGATAATAGTCTATAATATCACTTTTCTCTGCGGCACCAAAAAGCGGCATATATGTTTTTAAAACAATCTTCACCTTATCCGGAGGAAGTACCCAATAGTTACGGCAGCGCTTATATATGGGGGTACGCAAAGTGTTGAAGGCTTCGGGTACTACACATTTAATGTAACTATTACCAGTGGCCAGCTTATAGACGAAGTGCATATACACCAGTTTCTGCCAAGAACTGAGACAATTTGGACGGTCTATCAAAGAATTAAAGGCTTCATTATTCCATACCACAGAATCATCCGAGGCTTTTTTCAGTAAGAATTTAGCGCCGGCAATCCTACTTGCAAGATAGTCGATGGGAAAAAAGACTTCTCCCACAGTACCAAATAAGGTTAGAAGATTGCAATCTGCTACATAAGGGCTAAATAGTTCCTCACTAACACGGAACCTTTTTTTCCCCATTGAGGATAAGATTTTACCTACCTCTTGTGCTACAACCTCAGAAATATCAGCACCTTTCTTTCTTGAAAATAAATTAAAAGCCATCTTGTTTCTGTTTTCGGCAAATATAGAGACAAGGCTTTCCCGTTTGAGTAAATTAAAAAATCTTGATATTCAAAAAACAAGCAAAATATGCAATTACAATCTCAATATCAACACTTTATAAGGGTCATTATTATAAGCGTTACTTTATAATGTAGTACGCCAATCCACTTAAAACTGTACTTGCTTCCTTATTTTCGCTATCCACATTGTAGTCAAGTACTCCATTTAGGAACAATCCGTATTCTTCAGATTCTTCAAGACGTTTCTCAGAAAGTAAAATGTTCTCTTTTATGTAGTCTGACGTAGCAGCAATTCGTTTATCAACGTCTACAAACTCTTTTGTAACTTTGACATTACTCAGATCATTTCTGAGCTCTTTCACCATTTGATAATAGGCGTTTGAGCACTCTACTATATAAGTTTTAGCATCATGCTGCTTAATAGCCGTCTTTATCTCTTCCAAAGAAAGTGTTTGCCGATAAACAACATCTACCAGATGCCACTTTTCACCACACTTGAACGCTTGAACAAGTAAGAAGTGCCCGTTGACATTGGGCATGACATAAACAATCTTATTACTATATTCATATTCAGTGCCAGGATTGTAGTATGAAAATGCCCCCTTGTTACCGTAGAGATTTCTCTTTCGCCGGTTGCTGAAAGCTGTGTACTCCTCATGGCATAAGTCAGCCACCACATAACGGAAAGTATCAGAAAGATGCCCGTGTTCTTCGTAAGTCTGCATGGTAATCTTATTCTTGACCTTTGTTTTAAGGATGGCACCGTTAGCGTCTTTCTGCACGCTCATGTAATCTTCAATAGAAACGGTACAGCTCTCATCAATGCCTATCTCGATGCCTGGCACTATTTCATCAAAGATAGCATTGATAAACTCACCAGTCATCGCTACACTGGGATTCTTGTTACCGACCTTATCCTCAATCTCGAAACCTTCTTTCTGCAAAGTGTCTATGAATAAGTCCATCCAGGAACGTTTCTCGTCGTCAATACTATTGGCATATTTCGTCGAAGCATCCCCATGCAGGTAAACCTTATCACAGTAGCCGATATCTTTCAAGTATTTACCAACGAGCTTAGAGGACTTCTTAACTGTGTTATTCGGACTTTCGGCACACGTCTCATGGAACTGCCAAATCTTAATACCGGCAGATAGATCAACCTGCCAGTATGAAACGCTGATGTAAGGAAGTACATTGTTATCTACTGATATATGAATAGGCAGGTCTTGGCGATACAGACGCTCACCTGAATGTTTGCCTCTATTGAACGATCCAAAGAATTCGCTCCCGGTACGAATGACACCCCATTCTCCGAGCGCGTAAATGTTGTAGTAATCCGGATCGTTCAAACGATCTTTCTCAAAATCGGCAATACATTGTTCATCATAATAGCCATAAGTCCCGTCCGGACTGCCAACAACCCAGAAATTATTCAGGTAGGTGGATTGGATAACCACCATGTCCGGAGCATGTTCTTCTATCTGCCTGGTCCTCGGATTCAAAATCGACTTCGTTGAGTTCATCCGGATGGATTTTACTTTTGTCAATTCCTCCGGCAATGCTTTCCCGGCAATTTCCACAGTCATAGGGACATCATGCCACTTTTCTGTGTCAAACAGCTTCTTCTTTATCCAACACGTTTCACTAACAGGGTTGAAAGTGCAGATAATTTGTTGACCGACTTTTCCACGCAGACGCTTACGTATCTGTTTTAAATCCGGCTCATCAAATTCGGACAATTCTTCGAGGTGCACTCGCTTGTAGTTAGATATACCCTTTATCTTCTCCGGATCATCAAGACCGGAGAAATCAATCTTTGCACCATTGTACAAACACTTAATCGTATTTTGCTGGAACCTAAAAAGATGATCTATTCCCAATCCTTTAGCCGCTACCTTATAGTCCTCATATATGGTTTTCTGTATAGAAGCTCCAACCTTACGCATGACCAAAGTATTCTCTCTATCCTGTAAAGTCTGTATGAGTATTGTCTGAGCAACACTATAGGACTTTCCAGACGAAGAACCGCCATATAAGATAATAAACCTGATGAGTATATCTTGTAGATATTTCAGCAGATAAAAGCCGTTAGGATTGAGTTTTTTATAATTTACGATCATTCTATATTGTTCTATAAGTCGGACGCCACAGATGAGAAAACACCCGAAATCGGCTATTTTATTGTCCTATACTTCCGATGCGCTGTCATCATCGAATCCAATGCGAAGCTCACCGGTTTTTCCTCCACTGTTAGTAAGGTCTATCTTAGTAGGCGCGTCCCATCCGTTCCAGGCACCAAGTAACCGGGCCGCCTCAGTCTTACCATTGAACTCATAAGAAACCTTCCCTTTAGAGTTCTGAATCTTTTTTAAAGCATTCCGGAGGCGCTTAGGTAATTGAGAGGGGCTTTTCATCATAACCTTACCTGTCTTCTCATCTACGATGTATAAATCACTGGGATCTGCAATGATAATATCCATGAGCACTTTTTCTACAGCTTCACGCTTCACCTCAGACTCTTTCGCCCTTTTCTCTTTTATCTCCTTTATCCTTAGAGCGACCTTAGGTTCTTTGAGTAATCTGCACGCAGTCACCCAAATACTCTCAGCTTTCATCTTTGCAGCATCATAAGCCATACGATACGCTTCACTTGCATTACCGTCTGTGTCAACGTAATAATGACAGAACTTCTCTTGTTTCAATGTTAATGCTTTCTCTTCACTCATAGCAACACATATTATAAATTCCTACAGAGAAAGAACTAATCAAAGCTACTCAACCTGTAGGAATAATTATGAAAGGCTTTTCATTTACAGAACTTTCTATTTCTCCGCCTCCGCATTTTTTTGAGGATCTTCCTTTCTCCGCCTGGCGAATACCTTTTCTATGCCTCTCTCAACTGGCATATAGGACAAAGGTACTAAATAGATACCCTGATTCACCTGTTGCTCCAAATTGTCAAATTCGCGTTTTTCTCCAACAAGCTCTATATCAACACTTTTGTAGTATTTTACCAGATTGGCAAAATGCAGTACCGTAACCGGTTCGACATTCGCTATGTTAATCAAAGGCTTATGGCAGCCAACGGCATAGATAAGCCCTTCAATCACATCATCTATGTAAGTAAAGCAACGGATGTTCTGGCCGTAATTGTACAGCTCCACTTTATCCCGAATCAACAGGCACCAGAGAAGAGTTCTATTACGAGGGTTCGGACCATACACATTATGAAGCCGAACACCAGTTGCATTCTTACAGTAGATAGATGCGTATTGCTCATCAAAATGCTTACTTATTCCGTACATCGAAGTGATGTTGCAAGGATTAGCTGTCGAAGAGCTTGCATATACAAGTTTCACATGATATCGCTCACATTCATCAGCGACTATCATAAAAGTATCAATGTTGTCTTTCCGGATCTGGGCCAAATCATCATTGAATACACTGGTTTGCGCTGCCAGGTGGAAAACACAAGCTACATCTCCATCTTTCAGGTACTCGCCGATGGTGGACGCCTCTTGCCCGGTCACACGGTCAATCTCGATTACTTCAACAGCACGTTTTCTTAATTCTTGGCAGAGCGCTTTGCCTATAAAGCCTACACTGCCGGTTACAATTATCTTCATTAATCTATATAAACTATTGCAATTTAAAATATTGTTCATTCGAACAGATTAGAGTGACTACTGATAAAAAATTATATCGTTATTAGCTTGGAACATTAATTTTAATTTTCTAATTTTGAAATGAAAACAGAAAAAACCTACATATTACTCATAAATTTTATATATTACGATAATAAGTAACTAATCATGTTTTATTATGGAAGATTATATTGACCCGAATAAAATAATAATCGAGAAGACGGTTGAAGCCCTTGTTAATAGAGGGATAAGTAAGATAATTAATATATTCGACAAGTATCATAAAAAACTAGTAGCCCAAGCTAAGACTAAATACAACCATACTGATTACGAATATTTTGTCAATTTATTTAATTTAGAAATTTCTGAAACTGAAGTATTGAAATCTATTTCATACAATTTGAGTACCTCTTCCAATTGGTCAAATGAAGTTACTTTCTCACACGCAATTACATCAAAATCCTTACAAAAAATATTTGTAGATATTGATTTATATTTATCACCACTTAAGTATCGTTTTGATTTGGAAGAGCAAACTCAAAAAATAAGTTCTAAAAATTTCGCTAGGAATTGGAAAAAAAATAAAATTATATATGGAGGTGCTGGAGCAGGAAAAACGACTTTATTAAAAAAGGTATATTTAAATTTTTCCAATATTAAGAAGGATTACAATTTTTCTTGTCCGATAATGATCCGTTTTAGGGAATTAGACTATGATAAACTTATAAAAAACAATTTTGGATTATTTAAAATTCTATCAGATACTTTAGGGATACATTTTAGCTTTCCAAGAAAGAAGAAATATCATGAGGATTTTGGAGAAAAGTATGAGCAAATGATGAAACAAACAATCATTGCATTTCTAGAAGATTGTAGCATATTGCTCATTGCTGATGGTTTTGATGAAATTCCCAATCTTTCAGTGAAAAAAAATATCGAGAGAGATTTTTACGAATTATCTACAGCTTTAAATAAATCCAAATTTATCCTAACATCAAGAACCAATGATTTCTCTATGCGATTATCCCAAACTGATATGTTTGAGATTTGCCCATTAAACGATGAACAAATAAAAACGATAATAAGCAAATGGATTACAAAAAAAGAAGATGTTTCCAATTTTCTCAAACAAATTAAACTATCTCCATTTTATGATACAGCAATGCGTCCATTAACACTCTCTCATTTATGCGCTATTTACGAACGTAAAAGGGCAATTCCATCTAAACCACGCTATGTCTATGATTTTATTATTGAATTATTGCTTGAACGTTGGGATCAAGAAAGAGCAATAATAAGGCCATCTGAATATGCTGATTTTTATATCGAAAAAAAGAAAGAATTTCTTGCCCATCTATCTTATCTTTTAAGCTATCAAATGAATATAAATGTTTTTAGTTCAGATGATATTCGAAAATGCTATAAACAGATTCATACTACTCATAATTTACCAAAATCCCAAGCGACCAAAATTGTGAGAGAAATTGAAAGTCATACGGGTATTTTTGTACAAACAAGTCAAAACCTATATCAATTCTCCCATAAATCACTACAAGAATTTTTAACTGCAAAATACATATGCAGCCTATCACAAATTCCATCGAACTCAATCATAAATAAATTACCAAATGAAATAGCAATAACAATTAGTCTGTCATCTTGTTCTGATTTCTATTTTATAGAATTCAACAGATCATTTTCAGAATTTGATCCTGAATTCTGGAAAACATTTTTAACTCGGTTAATAGATGAAAAGCCTGATTTTAGCAATACCCCTTCAGTAATAATATTTTTTCTCATTCAAATTAGAACAAATCAAAGATCTTTCTTTAAAGATGCTTTATTAAAGTTATTTGAATCGACTAATTTGAAACAAGTATCAAAATCTTTATTTCTTGAATATCAAGAATCTCAAGATATTGGAGATTACCTAATATTGGTTAACAAAAAA
>OOAO01000917.1_pt1 | contig 29403 bp, 25 predicted proteins | sample 1671821 | NCBI WGS metagenome assembly OOAO01 (sample SAMN06348196, study PRJEB24527) | human gut metagenome | biome: human gut; feature: ankylosing spondylitis patient; material: feces | host: Homo sapiens | place: China | collected 2015-10 | reverse complement strand
AAGATTATAAAAGAATAGTTGTTTATGAACATTATTATGACAATGAAGAACTTCCTTTTTATGTTGGAAGCGGTACTCTTGGTAGAGCATTTTATTTATGCGGTATTAGAAGATGCGATGAATATAATGCTAAAGCTATTGATGAAAATAAAATTAGAGTTAAAATTGTTGCTATTGATATAGATAAAAAGGATGCTGTTGCTTTAGAAAAAGAATTATGGCGTAAATATAAAAGAGAATGTGAAGGTGGTTCTCTTGTTAATACTATACCTGGCGGAAAAGGTGGAAATAACGGTCAAACTTATGCTACTAAACAAATTGAACGTATTGATAAATTTGGAAATGTTATTGAAACTTTTAATAGTATTAAAGAAGCTGCTGATAAATATTCTCTTGATAGTTCTCGAATTACAAAAGTTTGTAAAGGTAAATCTTCTACTACTTTTGGTTATCGTTTTAGATATAAACAAGATATTTAAGATATAGTCTGCTCAATGATGAAAGTCATTGAATTAATGCGTTTGAAAACGGCCCTCTATACGACCGTCTTGCAACTCTTCAAGTTACTATAAATGGTCAATTAATGATGCTTATGCTTTGTGAAGAACTTGAAGCTAATGGTATTCGTATTATTTCTGCTAATACTGATGGTATTATGGTTAAGGTTTATGAAGACCAAACAGAAACTTTTAATGCTATTTCTAAAGATTGGCAAAAAAGAACTGGTATGAGTGCTGATAGTGATGTTCTTCATTGTCTTATAGCTCGTGATGTGAATAATTATATTGCTCAATTTCGAGTTAAAGATAAGAAGACTGGCGAGTTTAAACTTGAAGATGAACTTAAAGGAACGTTTAATCCTCTCATGTATCTTAATGACCTTCAAAAAGGTTATAGTATGCCTATTGTTAGTAAAGCTGTTTATGATTACTTTATCAATCATGTTCCTGTCATGGATACACTTAAAGCTGCAACTAATATTCTTGATTTCTGTATGACGCAGAATGTTGGACGCCAATTTCATGTTGAAGAAACTAAAGTTGTTGACGGTAAATATACCGTTCACGTTTGTCAACGATATGTTCGTTTTTATGTTTCTAACAGTGGATGTATGATTGAGAAAGTTCATAATATTAGCGGTGCTCGTCAACGTATGGCTGCTGGAGTTCAAGTTAAAGTTTGTAACAGTCTTGATGATGTTGATATTGCTCTTCGTGATATTAATTATAAATATTATTATGATGAAGCATATAAGATTATCAATCCTGTAAAGCTTGGTATATCTCCTAAGGGTAAAGGTAAGACTAAGATTAAGAAAAAAGCTGGAATGTATAATTCTCTCTTTGATGAAGATGACTATGAAGATACCTAATAACTATTACAATATTGCTACTCGTTGGGTTAGTGAATTTAATGCCAATGGAACTTATATTTATACTCTTGACGAGGACATAACTCTTCTTTGTCTTGAAATTTGTCAAAGGAGTATTGCTAAAAATCCTGCTACTAAAATTATTATTGTTGTTGATTGTTATGCTACTCGTTCTGCGGTAGTTAATACTCTTAACAAGAATAATATTCCTACCACTAATTATACTGCTTTAAGTGCCGATTATATTCGACATGATGTTAACTATCGTTACAATATTGCTATTTATGTAAATCTTAAAACTATTGCTGGTGTTCGTGCTGTTGCATCTCGAACAAAGTATGGTTTATTTATTATGAATAACGCTATTGGTAATGATAAATATTCTGCTGCTGATAAAGCTGAAATTTATAAGCTTTTTCCGCCAATGAATAGTGCTAAGATTACAGACATTACATCTGTTATCTCCCCCGTAGAGGAACATCGTATCATGCTTGGTTTTACTAAAGCTGGTGATAAAGAGAAGTATGAGGAATATACTGATTATATTACTGGCTGTATTAATATCTTTGGTAGTTTTGAAACTATGGAGTTTGCTCGTAATGGTAACAAATATACTGGAGAAAGTGCTGAACAAGTTCGTCTTGGTATTGCTGCTTATAATGGTTGGAGTGATAAACTCGACCCGAATAATCCTTTTGATAAAGAAGTTGATTCCTATTTTAATCCTACTTCTCTTGAAGAACGAGCTAATACAGCTTATAATATCATGCGAGAACGAAAGAATCTTCTTACCGATAATTATAGTAAATTTGATGCTATTTTAGATTTGCTTAATAATCAGCTTAAAGGTAAGAAAGTTCTTATTGTTTCTAAGCGTGGTGAATTTGCTGCTGCTATAACTGAATGTCTTCTTGAGAATGGTATTGCTTGTGGTGATTATCATGATGCTGCTGCTCCTAAAGCTATTATTGACGAAAGGACTGGTGATTATGTACGTTATAAATCTGGAAACAATAAAGGTGAAATTCGTCTTTATAAAGCTCAAGCTCTTTCTAATCTTAATGTCGAGCGTTTTAATCTTGACGCCAATTCGTGCGATTTAAGCGACTTTCAGAAGTCCACCTTATTATATGTATTGAGTATGAAAAATCGTGGCTATATGGGACTGGAATGCAGCGTAGACGCAGTTATTTTCACTACCCCGTTCAACGATACTATTGATGAGTTTCGTTATCGTTATAACGGTGTTCATTTTAATACAGATAAGGCTGTATTTTATAAGTTGTATCTTGCTGGCACGATTGAGGAGAAAGAACTAAATAAGGAGAAAAACAGCCCGATGCACGAAATTGTTAAAAATGATAATCAACAAAATTTTTTCGTTGCTGATGATTGTTAGTTTAAAGATAATATCTATCTTTGTCAATGTAATCAAGAACAAAAAGTTAGGTCTTTGAAATAATGGAGAATAAAGAAACGAATGAACGACAAGAAGTAGTTGCAGATGTTGTTCCTACTGCAACTAAAGATGAAAATCTTCCTGTTAATCATGCTCGTGGTTTTAGTTCTATTAATCTTTTTGATGCTAAGCAACAAGCTGCTGCTGAAATGCTTATCACTAAGATTATGAGAAGTGAAAAAGGTGGTGTTAAGTCTGTCAATGATGGTCTTGCTATCCTTATGCGGGCACAAGATTTAGGTCTTCCATTTAGTACTTGTATTGAACATATTCATGTTATTAATGGTAAGACTGGGACTGATATTCATATTATTAAAGCATTATTGTCAAGGGCAGGAGTAACTTGGGAACTTATCAAAGATTATACTCCTCAGTATGAATATACTGATGGCTTTAATGTTTATGCTGAAAATCTTCTTCCAGAGTTTTGTATTAAAGCTACAAATGCTGATGAAGCTACTAAGAAAGCAGAAGCTGATACTGAACATGTATATGTTTATCCCGTTAAATGGTATCAAGATTTTAATGGGAATACTTATCGTGAATATCAGCTTACTGAACATCATCAAGTAGCTGTTAATCAGAAACATGCTAATAATATTATTGCTCAAAAGAAGATACCTATAACTCGTATTCCGGCTAAGCCTATTGATTTTGTTACGGAGTATGACCTTTGCCGCATCGTTAATGGTAAAGAAGTTCACGCTATTGGACATTTTTCTTATTTAGAAGCTCAAGCAGCAGGTATGTTTACGAAAGATACATACCAAAAATATGCTCGTATTCTTATTGGACATCGGGCTTTTACTTATGCAGCTCGTGATATTGCTTCGGATATTCTTTTCGGAGTTATGGAAACTTCTGAATTGAAGATTGTTAGTGGTCGTGAACTTAACGATGCGGATATTATCGACATTAGTGCTGAAAGTGTCGATTAATTTATTGATTTTTGTTTTGCTTATAAACTCGTTTATCATAACAAAAGTTTTCGTAATTTAAACAATAGATAAAAGAAAAAGGTTTAACTATGCTTTGTATTATTGATTAATTATTTTGTTATGAAGTTTATATTCAAATTGAATAATAAAGTTAAACGTGTTTTACGCAAATATCAAATTAATAATTATCCTATTAAGGCTGATACAGTTTGGAAACGTATTAAAGATAGCGACTATGAAGTTAGCGATAGTGGACTTGTTCGTAATATTCATTTTAATAGGTTAGTTAATGGGCATATTAATATTTATGGTTATAGAATATTTACTTTAATAATAAATTCTAAACCTGTTGTTATTAGTGCTCATAGACTTATTGCTTATTTATTTTGCGAAAATCCTAATCCTGATATTTATAATGTCGTTAATCATAAAAACGAAGAAAAACTTGATAATAGAGCCTCTAATTTGGAATGGTGTACTCAATCTTATAATCATGATTACGGCAATGCTCTTATTAAACAAGCTAATAGTCATTCACGTGCGTTTGTTCTTGTTAAAGATAATAAGAAAATTATTGCTAAAAATAGTCCTTGTCTTGCTGATTACTTTAAAACTACTAATACTGGTTTTGCTGATTATATCAAAAAGAAAAAGACTTATTATGGTTATACAGTTAGATATGCCTATCCTAAAGAAAAAGAACTTCTTGGGGAAAATCCCCTTGTAATAATTGTTTAATTAAAAATTTATTTCACAATGAAAACTTTTGCAAATGGTAAATTGAGTTTTGGTCTTGGTGCAGTTAACGTTGCTAAGCGTGGTGTTGTTAGTGAACCTGAATTAGTTATCAATCCGACAGTTGGTGCATTCCGTATCACTCCGCCTGTATCTCGTGCTTTGGGTCTGGCTAACGGTGACTATGTAATGTTTATCTCTACTGTTGCCGAAGTTGACAAGGCTATTGCGGAACGTAATCCGGAACTTGTTGCTCTGTGTGCAGAAAATGGTATTGATATTAACACTCCTGAGGGTGTTGCCGCTATCCATGCTGAATTTGACGAATGGGGTATTGCTAAGGGCGTTCAACTGTTTGACGCTAAAGGTAACCCTGTAATGTGCAAAGAACGCATGACTGCTGCTGACAAGCTGCTTTATGTTAAGAATAACTTTGCAGCTATCCTTGAAAGTGCTATTCAGAATGGCGACCCCGATTTTGCCGCTTCTCTGCAAGCCGAGGGAATTACAGAAGAACAGCAAATCGCAATGTTGGCTAAGACTATTGATGCCGATGAAGTTGAAAAGTATTCTGGTGCTAAATGTGCCAATTCTTCCAACTTGTCCGGTACTGGCGTAGCTCTGACTTTCTCTGATGCTGCTGTTTGGGCTACATTGAAAGCTGATTTGGGCGAAGCTGCTAAGACTGTTAATCGTACTTTCGAGGTAGATGTAACTGAACTTCGTACTGGTATCTACCATGACGGTTGCAAGAACGTTGAAGTTAAGGTTGCAATGCTTGGTAAATACAAAGACGAAACTCCGACCCGTGGCCGCAATATAGCAGGTTCTAAACCCGATGCTCCTGTTGACGAAACTGCTGCTGAATAATTCTCCGTTATTTAGATAACTGATATAAAAGGCGTACATGATACTATTGTTGATTGTACGCCTTTTTATTTGTCTTTATTTTATTAACCATTTAAACGTTTAAATTATGCCAACTACAAGAATGGCTGCTAATGCGCAAGCAGCCGAAGTAGAAAATGTTGCTGCTGATGCAGCTGTTAAAGAAACTAAAGTGGAAAATCAACCAGCAAGTGAAGCTCCTAAGAAACGTCGTCGTGGTCTTTCTGAAAGTCGTGGTACTGCTCGTCTTAAATTTGACGAACGTGACATTGACCAAGCTACTCATCTTTTCAAAGGTCATCTTGAAACAGTTGAACTTGCTTGGGCTACTGAGAAAGAAGATAGCGGTCGTGCTTCTTTTGCAGGTCTTTCTGTTCCAAGTTTGGTATTTACTTTCGCAAGTAATGCTAAAGATGTAATTGCTCGTAAGTATGTTACTCTTCGTTTCTCTCCTGTTGAAAGTAACGCTCTTACTATTCCTGGCGCTGCCGATGAATGGAAAGTTAATCAAGTCTTTGATTATCTGAAACACATTCTGAACGTGTTCGTTCTTAAAGGTAAGCCTATGCCGGAAGAAATGGCTGATGCTCTTGAACTTCCTTACGAAGACTTTAACGAGCAAATGGAATATGTTCCTGTTGAACCCGAAGAAGTTCTGGCTGGTTGGAGAGTTCTGTTTGAGAATTTCATTGCTATTATGGAAAATAATGGCAAGCCTGTTTACAAAACCGCTGCTGGTTCTTATATTCCTCTTTGGATGAAGCTGCTTCGCTTTACTAAAGTTAAGAATGCTTGGAAACCTATTGTAAGTGGTAACGGTGCTGGCGATTTCGGTTTCAATGGCTTTGTTGGCGAAGGTGTTATTGAAATCTTCGACCAAACTAAAGCTCCAGTTCTCCATGTTGACCCGACTAAAGAAAGCTTGATTTATCGTGAAACTGCTAAAGCTCCGATTGCTCCTGCGATTCCAGGCGCTCCTGCTGCTGGTGGTGTTTACAATCCGCAAGTACCTGCCGGTGCTCCAGTAGGCGGTTATGGTGCAGCTCCTATGCCTGCTTCTCCTGCCGCTGCTACTAATCCTGCTGATGATTTGCCGTTCTAAGCTGCTATTATTGGCGAAAAATAAGTAGTAAATAAATTTGGCTGTAAGGCTGTGAATTGCTATATTGGCGGTTCACAGCCTTTTTATTTTACTACTATCGACAATGACAATATGAGAAGAACTATTAATAATGGTACGCTTACTAAAGACTTTATATTTTCCAAAGTTAGTCAAGTTACAATTTTTTCCGTATATTCAGGTGTAAGCGATTATGTTATCCAGCACTGTATTGATACTGGCAATCTTATTTCCAGTCCTTTTAGAACTGACGAACATCCAAGTTTTGGTTTTCGTTATAACAATAAAGGTGTTCTTAAAGGCAGAGATTTTGCTGGTTATTTTTGGGGAGATTGTCTTGATGCCGCTGCGTATGTTCTGTCTGGTATTGTCAAACGAAACATAGACATTAATAACAAACCTGATTTTCTTTTCGTTCTCCGTCATATAGTTTATACTTTTCGTGATATTATTTACGGTAAAGAAAAAGATGCCAACGTTGATGCACAAATAGCTGTTTCTCTTCAAGAAATTCGTAACCGTAAATCGGTTATTGAAATTGCTCCTCGTCCTTGGAATAAATTGGATAAAGCATATTGGGAACAGTTTGGTATTAGTCTTAATCATCTTAACACTCATTTCGTTTATCCTATTGAGCAATATTATATTAATCGTTATTCTAATCCTGAGCCTAAGTATTATTATGATAAGAAAGACCCTTGTTATGCTTATGTTCTTGGACAAGATAAACATGGTATATATAATGTTAAGCTTTATTTTCCTAAACGAAAGAAAGGTGATGTTAGATTTATTACTAATTGTAATCATATTGAAGGTGTACTTAATCTTGAACGTAATGATTATGATATAGTTGTTATAACTAAATCCACTAAAGATAGACTTGCTATTGAGAACCATTTCTATGTTTCCAATCCTCTACGGGGGGTGGAAGCGGCTGACTTGAAGATTGGCGTTCTTAATCTTCCTCATGAAACTTATCGTCTTAAACAAAAAGAATATGATTTTATTAGAGAAAAGCTTGCCGTTGGCGGTAGTATCATTTCTCTTATGGACAATGATATGACAGGTTATCGTGAAGCTATTTGGCTTCGTGATGCTTATGATATTACTCCAGTTCTTATTCCTAAAGAATATGACGTTAAAGATTTTAGTGAATTGAAGAAAGAATATTCAAATGAAATAGTTAATCAGCTTATTGTTAATGTTTATAATTATCTAACTAATAATAGTGAAGACAATGGAGAAGACAGTGAACTTACTTGGAATACGGGAGAAAGCGATACTCTGCCGTATTAGGGACATGCACGAAAAGGTCGTGATGATGATTCCAATTACTAAAGAACAAGAAGATACTCTTGAACGTACTGAACGACTTAATCTTGGTGAGAAATTTAATAATCTTGAGGTTAGTCGTAAAAGCGTTATTTGCTATGGTGAAGTAGATATTGATAATCCTCAAGATGCTTATGCTATTAAGAAATTTGATTTGCTTGGACATGGAGAAAGTGATAACTTTGTTCATTCTAATTTTGATTATGAGAAAGGTTGTTTTACTACAATTGACGGTTATGCTAAAGGAGCGCCGACTTCTGATGCTATTCTTTGGTATCGTTACAATTATGTTCTTATTGGTAAGCCTAAACGTGTACTGATATTCAAGATAAACAAATCAGACTTATAGTTATGAGTATTAATTTTGAACCCGATATTTATGATACGAATTGGGCGAATTACGAAATACAAACTAAAGGTCATGTTCGTGCTCTTGATGATTTACTTCGTAGTCTTGATTGTTCTCGTTATATTGAGGGAGTTGGTTATCCGATTAATGTAAATCATTACTCTTATGCTCGATATAGTTGGGAATATAATTACATTATAGAACATGGAATTGATAACGGAATACTATCTGATGAACAATGTCAAATATACCGAGAAAGATTTAATGCTCTTGATAGGAAAAACGAAGTGTTCGCAGCGGAACATCTTGAAATCGGTAACTATAAAAAGAGTAAAGGTGCTAAAAGTAAAAAAGATAAAACCGATGTTGTCGAACGTAAACCTCGCTCTCGAAGAGTTGCTACAAAAGACATGTTTAGCGGAAAAGTTAGTACAGAAACTCTATCCGAAGACGGTAGTTTAAAGAAAACTGCTGCCGATAGACGATTGGATGCTCTTAATGCTCGTGCTGTTAAATTTAGTTTTGGTACATTTAAACCTAAGAATGAATGAAAATATGGTTGTATAGAAAAAATAATGCCGAACAGCCTTATCGCTGGAGCGCTGAACTCAATACTGATAAAACTTATATAACTGTCCAGTATGGTATTGTTGGTAAAGCAACTTATACTGATAGTTATAAAGTTACTCAAAAAGATGCTGATAAAGAGCTTCTTTCTCGTTATAACGAAAAGAGGAAACAAGGTTATATAGCTATTGAGGATGTCAAAGATAACTCGCATTTACCCCCCGTAGAGGATGATGCGAGCTTCATTGCTTATCTTGCTGCTTATCTTCCCTCTTATCGTAATAACGAGAATAATGGAAATATTCTTCCTATGCTTGCTAAGACTTATACTGGCAATGTTTGGAAGAAGACTTCTTGTATGCTCGGACAATGGAAGATTAATGGTCTTCGTTGTTTTATTACTGCTTATAAAGGAGATACTATTTTTAATCCTGTTAGACTTAAATTTCAAAGTAGAGAAGGTATTGTTTGGAATACTTTAACCACTCTTGAAGATTATCTATTTGATTCTCTGTCTGCTGATATTATTCAAAATATGCTTGATGATAATTGGGCACTTGATGGAGAGATTTATCTTCCTGGTTATAGCGTTAATGAGATTAATCATTTTGTTAAAGACCCGAATGATATTCATAATAAGCTTCTTCAATTTTGGTGTTATGACATTGCTATTCCAGAAATGGTTCAGCATAAACGAGATAATATACGTCTTGATATAAAGCCATTTACTGTTTTCGATAGTAAAGATAAACATCTTAATAACAAAAAGCAGCTTGTTATTCTTCCTACTTATCATATTTGCAATGATGCTGATGCGTATGCTTGGAGAGATAAATTTATTGATTTAGGTTTTGAGGGACTTATACTTCGTAATCCCGATGTTGATTATCAATATGGTCGTCGTCGTGTTGGTTATATGGAAAAATTTAAAGCTAAGACTGACGGCAAATTTGAAATTGTTGATATTCAACCTGAACGTAAACGCAATCTTCCTATTATTACTTGTCGTAATGATATTAACGATTCTACTTTTGAAACTCGTTTTAGTATGCCTCATGACAAGCAAGAATATATTCTTAATCATAAAGAAGATTATATTGGTAAGTTTGTGTTTATTTCTTATGGTGAACGAAGTGGTGTCGAGAAAGTTCCTTTTCACATTAAAGAAGTTAGTTTGATTGATGCCGAAGTTTAATTTTAGTAAAGTTACAAAGCCGATAGAAAAGACAGAAGAAATTCCTCAAGAAGATAATAATAAAGTTAATAGTATTCTTTACGATTATCATGTTATTACTTCTAAGAAAGTAGATAAGACTAAAACTTATTACGATGCTTTCTTTAAATCTCTTATTCTGTTTACTGATTTTGAAGCTAAATCTTATAACATTCTTCAACGTTGGGATGCCAATAGTAGAACTACACAATTCTTTGTGGCTCTTTATGCTGATGAAGTTGAAGACGCTGTTAAAATCAAGCGAGATTATACCGGTGGATATAAGATTTATACTTATAATATTATCCCTTCTGTTAATAAGAATTATAATGTAAATTGTATTCTTGTTGAAGAACGAGATAATCCTAAAGCTGTTATTTATCGCATTCGATAAGCTAATATTAAGGCTGGTAATGACAATGAACTTGTTGTTGCCAGCCTTTTTGTTTGCTATATATCTGCTTTCAACCAAACTAAAACAACATGAAACACAGCCGTAGACCTACTTCTTTTTGGCTACATTTAATTATCTATACCAAGATGATTAATCGTATTGCTTTCAAGAAACGTCCAACAGCGAGCCTTAAAATGCGTCATTCAGAAAATGAAAAAAAATTAATAGTTTTTTCTTCGTTTAAGTATTATTCGTATATTTGCTACAAATATTAATGATATGATAAATTTTAGTAAACATAATCTTATTGGTTTTGCTGGAACTATTGGTTCTGGTAAAGATACTGCTGCTGATATTCTTAATTACCAACGTCTACAAGGTACTTATGCTACTTATAAGGCTTGGAAAGAATTACATGATACTAATTATCGTCCTGCTGATTTTCCTGTTGTTCATTTTAGTGATGCTAATAAAGAAGTTATTTCTATTGTTTTTAATATTCCTTTGGAAGATTTAAACAATAGAGATAAGAAAGATAATGGTGTTTATTGTTTTGATACAAGAAAAATCATTGATTTTAATATTGCTGTTAGAAAAGGTTATAATGTTATTGATTTTAATGATTTTGTTGCTTATGGTATTCCTTTAAATACTACTCGTTGTGGTGTCAAAGTTCGTCATTTAATGCAAGCTATTGGAACAAATCTGTTTCGTAATAATCTTAGTCAAAATATTTGGGTTGATAATACCATATTTCGTGCTACTGCTTGTATTAATCGTAATGGACTTTGCTTTATTCCTGATGTTCGTTTTCAAAACGAAGTTGATGCTATTTTAAATAAAGGTGGAGTTGTTTATCGTATTAATAGATTTGAACCTAAAGATGATAAACCTGTTCACGAAAGTGAAAGAATTGATACGCTTGAAGGTTGTATTGATATTGATAATAAAACTACTCTTCTTTCTCTTTATTACAAGATATATGACGTTATGCGAAAGCAATTGATTTAACCATCCTCTACGGGGGAGATACATAGATATAATTATGAATATTGTTAAACCTTATATTGAGCTTTGGCACCAAGACGCTGATTGGATTCATCATGTTGCTAAATGTGCTCGAATTTGTTATGCTTCTGACGGAAGTAATGATGTAAAGCTTGTTGATAATCTACTAAAGCTTGGACATCTTAGTATGTTTAGACATCGTTCTATTTATTATATTATTCCTAAAGATAATAAATATATAGAACTTGTTACAAAACTTGAATTTTGTCCTTATGTTGAATATCTTATTGGTAGTGAAGCTATTTATTTAGCTACTAATGGTCATTTTTATATTGAACATAAAGATAATATTCTTAAAACTCTTGAACCGTTTATTGTTACTGCTGAAGAATTTATTAATTGGGAACTTGGTTGGCGACTTATGAGATATACTTTTAAAGTTACTACTCAAATTAGTACTTCTCGTGAGCTTAACCGTGTTAGTCCTAATAATATTGCTGAACAATCTACTCGTTATGTTTATGAAAACGGTACTATTTGTTGTCCTCATTGGCTTGATTATGATTTAGCTAATTATATCCAAGAATCTGTTATTCGTAATGAAGATAAAATGCTAATGGACGATGAGCATAATAAAGCATATATTTATATTAGAGATTGTGCTAAAAATTTTGCTTCTTATAAAGTTCTTGTCGATGAATATAAAATGAACCGTCAAGATGCTCGTGGAATTCTTCCTCTCGATACTGCTACTATTTGTGCTTATACATATTCCGCATCCCAATGGCGCGATATTATTGATTTACGTTATCACGGTAAGACTGGTGCTCCTCATCCAAATGCCAAGATTATTGCCGGTATGATACGTGAAGAACTTATTAAATTTGGATATGATTTTTAACTAATTAATTGATACAACTATGAATATTTTTAGTAGACTTTTTGGACTTGGTAAGAAAGATAAAAGAAATTATGAGGATAAAACTCCTTATAAAGTTCAAATTATGAGAAAGGCTCTTGTTAGACGTGAAGTTGAATTTGGTAATCGTGTTTATTCTGTTCATGTACCTGCTCGTCTTGTTAAAAATTATCAAGCCGCTCTTGTAAAGAAAGCAAAGAAAGCTGTTCTTACTCCTCTTGAAAAGACTTATCTTACTGGTTATCTTAATCCTGCTTATCGTTATGCCACAGAACCTCGCAAACGCAAATAAATCTATTGAGATTGTTCTGCTTGGTGTTAATTGGTGGGGATATAAAGTTTATGTAGCTAAAAGCGGTCTTAAACTTGTTGACAATGGCGATGGTTTGCATAGTCTTACTGACAATGACGATATAGATAGTGACCCTTATGCCCGTGCTAAATCTGATAGATTTAAAATTGTAGATAAATTTAGTGATTAAATGAAGAAAAGTAAACGTTATCGTAAAAAGCTTGATAAGACGCCTCTTATTAATAAAAGAGCTATGCGTCATATTATTGAAAATAGTAATATTTGCAAGCATGCTATAAAAGAACTTAAACTTGCTGGTTATACTCCTAATGGAAATGAACCTACAAATTGGATGTATCATCAAGTTCTTGAAGCTATTGTAGTTTTTGCTTCTCATGGTAATAGTGCTCATTCTGCTCCTTGGGAAATTGACCTTGTTAAACGTCTTTGTAATTTTGATGTTCTTACTCCTCTTCGATTTACTGATGATGAATGGAATATTATTAGCGAAGACGTTACTTGTCAAAATAACCGTAAAAGTAGTTTCTTTAAAGACCCTGACGGTAGTATTCATAATATTTATGCTTTTAGTAAGAAACCTACTAAAACATATCGTTATGACACTAAAGTTTGGGAATATAATAATACTGGTATTACTTGGAACGGTGGTCTTTTTGAATTTAAAGATGGTGCTTTAACCGGTCGTTATTTTACCAGATGTAATCTTTGGAATTATGATATAGAAAAAGGTTATTCTCCAAAAGAAACACAAGTTATTGATTGTGTTGAAATAGAGATTGCTAAAGACGATTGGATTATGGCTGTTGATGCAGACAATCATCAATTAGGTTTGCTTAGTTGTTATTATAATATTCAATGGAAAGAATGTCCTTGTATGAAAGATGTTCGTCTTGAAGATGTTACTCCTGAGCTTAGTAATAAAGCTTATGAAGAAATTAAACATGTTGATTATTAAAAAGATAATATGAATAAATCACTTTATGAAATTGATGCCGAACTTCAACGTATTGTTGATGAAATTATTGATGCTGGCGGTGAAATTACTCCTGAGCTTGAGGAACAGCTTGCAATTACTCAAGATAACCTTAATGAAAAACTGGATAATTATCGTAAGCTCTTTACAATGATTGAAAGTCGTGCACTTGCTTGTAAGACTGAGAAACAACGTATTGAAGTTCTTCAAAAATCTCGCGAGCGTGCCGCTAAGAAGCTTAAAGATGCTATGCTTGAAGCTGTACTTAAATGGGGTAATTCTAATAAGAGTGGTAATAAGGTTATTGAGTTAGATAATGCTAAACTTATAACTCGTGCCACTACTGTTTGTGAAACTAATACTCCTTTGATTCTTAGTTTGATTGATGCTGTTCTTGAACGTTATCGTGAACTTTGGAATGTTGATATGCTTCAACCAGATACTGATGAAGCTGATAATATTGACCCCGAAAGCTTTGTTCAAACCGTAAATGCTAATTTTGCTGCTGAAAATCCTGATGCTGCTAAAACTATTAAAGAAAGAAATGATTCTTTGTTTACTGTTGCAGACCTTGAAGCTACTAAAGTTAAATTTGAAATTGAACTTAATCTTCTTGACCTTTGCAAAAAAGTAAATTGGGACGTTCTTAATATGTTCTTTAATCATGAACATGAAGCGAATCGTGTTGCTGCTTCTTCTACTTCTGATTATAAGCAATATATTACTTCTCGTGAAACTGCTCTTACTGTTGCTGAACTTTGTCAAAGTCAATCTTTAACTATTAAATGATAAAGTTATGTTTGACGTTATAGATAAACTTGAAGAGGTTATTGAATATATTCGTGATACTCGTGGTATTAATGACCGTGACCCTATTATTGATATTATACAAGATTTATTAAACGAAATCTGATTATGGCTTATAGTATTAAAGGACTTCCTTGGCAATATAAAGGCAGTAAAGATGTTACTCAATGCAGAACTTCTGCTCAAGTAATTGAAGCTGCTCAGCTTAATTGGGAAGTAAAGAAAGCAGAGATGGTGGCTAAGATGCCACTATCTCTCAATATGGATAAAAATCTTGATGATTTAACCGAAGCTAAAAGACGAGATAATGATGCTCATATTCTTGGTAAGAATATTTATGCTCGTTGTGATAACCAATACTGTACTTATAGAGATGACTATAAAATTCCTCTTGGTATGGTAAAAGGTAAATATACTATTGTTCAAAATAGTGCTGCTTTTAAATTCTTCGATACTGTTATTGGTGAAAATTCTGCTATTTGGCAAACTGCTGGTTTCTTTGGTAATGGTGAACGTATTTTCGTTAGTGCTAAACTTCCTGACAATATTCTTGTTCACGGTGACCCTGTTGAAAACTATTTAGTATTTACTAATAGCCATGACGGTAGTAGCGGTGTTCGTGTTCTATTTACGCCTATTAGAGTTATCTGCCAAAATACTCTTAACGCTGCGATTAGAACTTCTACTAACAGTTTTAGTATTCGTCATACTGAAAGTGTTCATAAGAATATTGAAATAGCACACGAAATTCTTGGTATTACTAAGAAACGTATTAAAGATACTGAATGGGCTTATAATGTTCTTGCCGATATTAAACTTACCGATGAAGATGTCATGGAGTATATTTGTAAGAGTAATCTTACAGAAGCTGAACTTGAAGCTTTAAATACTACAAGACATACTTTTAAAGAAGTTGTATATCGCAATGCTCTTGCTGTTAACGATGCTGGTATAAGTACACGTAAACTTAATGTTATTAGTGATACTTATGAATACTATCATGGTGGTATTGGACAAAAAGAAATTGCTGGTACTGCTTGGGGCGCTTTTAATGCTATTAGCGGTTATTATTCTAACGTTGATACTTCTGCCGAGGGAACTAAACGTATGGATAGTCTTTTGTTTAATGACAAAGCTAAGAAACTTGAACGTGCTCTTAATTTTGATTTTGCAGAGATGTTATCTTAATTATTAACTTAAAAACAATTTTATTAAAATGGGAAATTTAGCTCTTGCCGTCGCAAATGCTATTGTAGATTACAATCTTGGTGCTGTTAGTACTATGGATGAACTTTATCGACAGCTTGACCGTGATATTAATCATGTAGAGGTTAAAGTTTATCGTGAAGATAAATCTGTTCCTCTTCCTGCTTATGGCAAAGACGGTGATTGTTGTATGGATATTGTTGCTAAAAGTATCGAATACGATTTAATTAAAGACCGTTGGATTGTTCATACTGGTCTTCATTTCGAGCTTCCTAAGCATTATGAAATGGAAATTCGTCCTCGTAGTAGCAATACTAAATATGACGTTTATATTCCTAATGCACCTGGGACTCTTGATGCCGGTTATCGTGGAGAATTACTTGTTATATTCAAACGTAGAGATGCTACCGTTGTTCAAGAGGGAGATATTATTGATGATATATTTCCTTATAATCCTGGAGATAGAATTTGTCAAATTCTTGTTCGTCGTCGTGAAGAAATTCATTGGCATGAAGTTGATAATCTTGAAGATTTGAGTGCTTCTGAACGTGGTGCTGGTGGATTTGGTCATACTGGTAAATAAACCATGAAAACAATTCAATTTGTTAAAACCGATGATTGTCTTGCTTGTGAAATAGTTGATAGTATTATTTTTGATAGTATATTTGAAGGTAATATTCCTGATGATATAGATGTTAGAGAAGATACTTATAATAATGCTCAAGTAAGACTTGGTATGTTTGATACTCTTGCAGTTCCTCTTCTTATTTTTCGTGTAGATGATAAAGAAGTTGCTCGTATTACAGGTTCTATGCCTGCTGATTTTTATAAAACTGTTATTAATAAATTTATAGAGTTATAAAAGAAAATTTTATATGTTATACATGGCAAGATTGGTAGAAATGCCAATCTTGCCAATCTTGACAATATAGCCGATGCAACACCCCGTAAAGGATGAACAAATGAGATAGCTGTCCAGCTTCTTGTTCCTCTACGGGGTGCTTCATTTGCTAATTTAGATTTGTTAAACGTGGCTGTTATTGCTTGTGAAAGTAGTAGCAGCCTTTTTAATTCGATTATTAATTTTAAACTTTATAATATGGCACTTGAATTAAGAGTTTTTGATTTTAAAGCTAAAGACAATAATGGTAACGAAGTTACTCGTTATGCTGTCCAGCACATGACTGACCGTGGTTTTCGTACTCTTGTTATTAAGATTAATACAGAGTTTAATAATCTTATTTTTGATAAGAAAACTGATGCTACTAATGAAATTATAGCTATGCTGTTTTTAATTGGAGTTATTGTAGCTTCTATTGCTACTCGAATTGGATATGTTGCTGCTAAAGAAGAAGCAGAGGGTAGGGAATTTGATTATAGTGGTCAAGGACTTGCTATTTTCACTATTACTCTTAATATTTTTCTATTTATCTTTTGGTATTTACCGTGGTTGTTTGAATGATTATTTATCTCCCCCGTAGAGGGTAGGCATGGCTCTTAATGCTATGTTTGCATCCTCTACGGGGGAGTTATTTTTTGTATAGTTGCTGCCCGTATTTTTGATATTGTTATTGCTGCTATTAATGCTCGCCAGTAACGACTTATTTTAAGGCTCACTACGCCACTTTCGTATCAAAGCAATACAAACTATCATTCCGATAAAGAAAATGTGAAATTCGCAAAGGAAACCGCCAAATACGGCACGTATAGATACAATAAACCCCGACTTACCACAGTGGTAGGTCGGGGCTTTCTTTTATTAATCATTATCAATAACAGCACCATCTTCATCAATAATTAAATCTTGACTTACAAGATATAAATAATAAAGATAAGTTCTATATATTCCTTTAAAAATATGATTATGATTAACAATATAAAGGTTTTCTATATTAGAACGAACAAGTAAAGCATTTTGCTGGAGCAAATTCTTTATTTCCATTTGGAAATATAAGACTATTAATAGCTTCATCAAAATGTTCATCCATAAAAGGATATTGTTTTATAATATCAGTTTTATTTATTTCAATCCAATTATGATTATACTTAATATTAGCAATAATATAATTAACAATAATTCCAGCATAAGAGTTAATACTAATCCAAGTATTATAATCTTGTTGGAATTTCTTAGTTATGGTACAATAATCACCATATTTAATTTGATTAAAAGCGTTAGTATAATTTTCGTAATCAATATCTTTAATAACATCGGTTATTTTAATTTCAATGTTACGAATATCAATTTCAAATGGAGTAGGTCGAAAAGTACGACATTTAAGTTTAAGTTTAGTTTCATATCTATCAGAAAATTCACGAGTAGATACTTCATTAATTTTAGCCATAATCATATTATTATTAAAATTTAGACATAAAAAAGCCCCCAAAGCTGCTGAACGGTTTGTCAATGGGGGCTAAATAACGGTGGTTTAGAATTGCGTTTGCACCGTTATTTTGATATTTATCGCTATAAATATTCATATTAATATTTTTATTTGCTTTTGTATCTTATGTTGTAGTTTTTCTACGAAAAGTAATAATGTCTGTTACATTATATTCAGATACAGCTTGTCTTTGACTATAAAACGCTTATATACGTTCTTCGTCTTTTGCAAGCTTTGCGTGACAACAACTTCAATCTTAATGTAAACGCTAACACCATTCTCATAGAGAGCAGCTTGATTATCATCATCTGCATTCGCTAAAATGGGATGTCCTAAACCATTAAGACCGCCAGGAGCAAGATTACTAATAACATTATCATATCGTTCAGCAGTTTCCTATATCCCTTTTAATGCAATGTATTAATATCTCGAAGATTTCAACTATCCTCATCAATACCATAATGAGAAGAACAATTATAATTAAGATTATTATCAATAAAAATAATTGTGTTGTCGCTCCATTGACAAATATAGAAAGAATTTTGGATACTACAATAGCTTGTTGAAGAAAAATAAAAAATCCCGCCCACAGTACGTTGTAGACGGGATATTAGCATTTAATTATTAATCTCTAAGTTGTTCACCAAGAGCTTTAGCATCAAATACACCAATCATATTTTGTCCAAGTTTATAGTAATTATTATTATTAGGAAGTTCGATAAGACGATTAATACCACGAACAACAGGAATATTACGAAGCATAAATACTTCAAGTTTAGTTCTGTGAGCATATTGTCCAGACTTATATTCTTCAAGAAGTTCACCATCGCCAATAGCATTTACCATTATAGAAGCAACTTTAAAAGCATCTTTAATGCCAGTAAAGGAAGCAGAAGGACTACTCCAAAGTTTATCACTTTCAGCAATAGCGCCCCAAGGAGTAAATGCTTGAGCTTCGGAAGCAAGACGGTCTGCATTATACATAAGAAGATTATACCAAATAGCTTCTTCGTTATCGTCATCTCCACCAGCTAAAGCAGTCAAAGCAACAACGCCAGCAAAGGCAGCCATAGTCCAAAGAAAATCAGCATAAGTTCTACGTATATTAGCTTGTTCATTTTCAGGAAGAAGCATATAATTAGTATGGAAATTAGCAGCAAAATTAACAAACGATTTAAGGAAGTTTTGTAGACCAATAAGAGCATTGGTTTTCTCACTGTTTTTGTTAGCTTCGCGAGCATCTTTGAAAGGAATAGTAAGAAAATCATAAAGACTTCTATAAGCACCTTTCTGAATAGTATCAAGACTTTCATCGTAATAAGCATTCCAACGATAACGCTTTTTAAAGCCTGGATATAGATGCTTATGGAATTGGGTAATCATACCGCCCCACCAATTGTTTTCAATCTTGGCAGCACCAATCTTATCATAAACACCATGAATAGTTTTATTCACATTGATTACTTTATTGACAAATCCAGCAAATTCATTATAAGTTAAAGCACTATCAGCTTTAATCTCAGCATAACCGTCACGTAATTCAAATTGAGAATAAATATTATCCCATTTATCGGCAAAGGCTTTATTATATTCAGCACGAACTTTCTTACGCTCTTTAATAAATTCACTTTGTTGAGCTTTACTAAGAGTTTTAACAAAATTAGTAACAAGATTAATCTTGAAAGTATTAGCTTTAAAACGTTCTTCTTCACTACTACGAATACGTTCTTTAGCAGCATTATATTCTGAAATTTGTTTATCAGTAAGAACATTAAGAAGAGCACGTTCAAAACCTTCACGAGCATAAGCTTCTTTAGACATAATCTTCCATTCGCCATCATTAGTCTGAACAAGTCTATGACTTTGCATCATAGCAAAAAGAACACTGTTTTGCATGTGATGTTCACCAATAGATTGAGCAGCAAATAAAGAACCACGGAAACGTCTAAGAGCTTCACGAACTCCAGCAGCACTTTCTATAAGATTAATTCTATCATAGTCGATAATGTTAGCAACTTTAATAATACCATCTTGTAAAGAAGTAGCTTTATCGCTATACATTCCAGCAAAATAACTAATAGTACCACCGAAATAAATAGCAGCACCTCTTGCATATTCGCCCTCGTTAAAATATTCACGAGCAAGACGTTCCATACCAATGTTAGTATGACCAGTAAGAATATTGGCAATACCACCAGTAATATTGGCTGTCATATATTTAGTACCAGCTATATTCTGCATAGTTCCAGCAAAACGAAGAAGAGCAGGAGAATTACTATTCTTGTATTGTTGGAAAACTCTACGACGAATATAATCTTTCAATTGAGAAATAGTATTAGCATTGCTAACTGTCTTATAAGTAATATGGTCTTCATCACTAAGGTCTTTGTCAACAATAAGATTACGACCAAAACTTTTAGTTTCATAAGATTTATGCTGACTAAGAGCATCAGTAGCTGCATAAAGAATATGTTTAATACTTTGAGTAGCATCGTGATTAGCACTCGTCTTAATAAAACTATCAAAGACTTTATCCCAATCGGTATCTATATTCTCAGCACTATACTTTTCATTATCAGCATCTATTTCCAAATTAGCATAACGAGCATTGTTTCTACGAACAATATAATCAGCTTGAGTTTCACCATTATTATCATTTCTATATCTCGGAAGTTGTTGCTTCTTTTTAGCATTAGGGTCAACAACTCTACGAAGCATAGGATTAGGCATAAGATAATCGTTATCAAAACTAATCTCGTTATCATTTTTCCAATTCAAGTCAGTAGGAACATTAGCAGAGAAACCCATAAAAGCAAGAGCTTCTTTACCAATTTCTGCCATATTAAACTTTTTACCAGTAGCAATTGAAGGCAAATAACCAGCATTAACATAATATTTATTGTTATCTGTATAAGCATGTCTAAGCATAGTCTTATACATCAAATCAATTGCTTCTTTTTCATATTGATTAAGAGCAGCAAAATCAGCATTATCGTAACCAGAACCTTGTTTATAGTTACGAGAATTAGATTTATATTCAGGATTAAGAAGCTTTTCATCAGCAATATTTTCACTTTGATGTATTTTAGGACTCCATTTGGGCTTAACTTTAACACCATTATCATCTATATATTCGGTAGTAGTCCAAACACGAATAGGTTCATAAGTATAAGCATAAGGATTATAAATATGATTATCTTTATACCACTTAATAAATTCTTCATTACCTCTTGCTTGAGCAGCACGATAAGCTTCATTATAATATTCAGTAGTAACAGTACGAGTATGTTTCTTTATAAATTGAAGAGCATTAGTACGTTTAATGTCTTTCCATTTATCAATATCTTTAGGACGAATAGTACCGTAGAATGTAGTATTAGGAATTAAATCACCATTAACATCTTGTCCATTAGTAAAGATTTCTTTCCATTTATTGTAGAATTCAGCACCATTTGATTGAGCATCAATACGATCATTCTTAAATTTATCTTCATCAATAACAACTTCACATTCTTCTTCAATAAATTCAGCAACAGCTTTGCTTCCTTTTCCACGAACAAGACCTAAATCTTCAAGCAAAAGTAAAACATTATTAAGGTCTTGAATAGTAAGACTATGAGCACCTTGTCTAAAATTAAAAGCACCCTTATTATCCCAAGCCTTTTTAAGAATAGTATTGATAGCTTCAGTATCTTCTATCTCTTCGGCTGGTTGTTTGCGATTACTCTTAAGTTTATTATAAAATTCAGGAAGATAAGCAATATCATTAATTCTAACTGGACGAATAATACCGGCATAAGGAAGACCGCTACGTTGATTAATATTATATCCAAATAGAGCTTCTTTACGAATAGAAGCAACTTCCTCTGGACTAAACAAATTACCGTTAACAATACCGTAAGAATCACGAGCGTTGTTAGCTTTAACCAAAGTAGCAAAAACACTTCCAGGCTTACGAGAATCTTTCAAAGCAGCATAAGCATCGTTAAGACTTTTAGTAAACTCTTTATCAATAGTATAAGTAGCGTTATTCATAAGCCATTCTTTGGCTTTACGATATTCCGCATTCTTCATAAGACTTTCTCTATCAATAAGAAGTTCACCGCTGTCATTACGAACCTCAATACGCTCAATAGTGCTAAGAGCTTCTTCGAGTTGTTCTTGGAAACCAATCTTAGCCTTACGTTCAAAATAAGCTTCTTTAATTTTAGCTATATTGTAAACGTATTCGGAAAGAGCACGAGAAGCAGAAAGTTCATTAGCAGGCTTAAGTTCGTTATCGTCAGTAAAATCAGAAGTAAGATAAGCTATTTTACGATAAATAACTTTAAGTTTATTATTTTGTTCTTCGCTATATTGACCATTAGCGGTTTTAAGAAGAACATCTTGTTGTTCAAGAAGAAGTTCTTTATAGCGAGAATAAATATCAGGATAATTAGTAAGCATATTCTCTTCCATAGTAAGAAGAGCATCCGTTAAAGTAATACCAGCATCAAGAACGGCTTTATATTGTTTCTTTTCATCGGGAGTAAGTTTATCTGGGTCGATAATACCGTCAATCTTTTTATTTTCATCAAGAAGATAAACCATAGGTTTAAACTTACTAATAGTAGTTTTAGCCATAAATCTATCTTTCTTATGTTTAGCCCAAAGAGCTTCAACAGAAGTAGTACTTTGAGTAGCAGCAACCGCATTAGTATATGCTTTATCTAAAGCAAGATAATCTTCATCAAGTTTTCTATCATAAGCTTGAACAAAACGACCATTCTTAATCATTCTGTTATAATTAATAGATTGACCAGCTTTGGCAGCACGTTCTTTAATAGCTTTCATCTGAGAAGCAAATTCAACAGCTTCATTTCTACCTTTTATTTCAGCTTCTTTAAGATGTTTATCAACTTCTTTTATAACAGTTTGAACAATAGTATTACGATTAAAATGAACATCTTGTAGCCAAAGGTCAAGGAAACTTGTATCTCCATAATTAGTAAAGATGTCCATCATTCTTTCTTTCAGCATCGGGTTGTTGCTCATTACTTCATAGAAACGAACAAACCAATTATCACGAGCTTTATTAACCGCAACATTATTTTCAAGTTTAGTAAGAGTTTCCTTAATAATATTAATTGCTTCGATAGTAGCATCATCAGCGCCAGTTACAGGTAAATCCTTAAACATAGAGAAACGACTACGTAAAGTATTAACAGTATTAATAATATTAAAGAAATCATTCTTAATAGTATCGTTCTCAACTTCGGCAATAACATTTTGAACAGAACCAATAATATTATTACCTAATTCAGAAAGTTCACTTGTTGGAAGATTAATATAATCTTTGAAAGCAGCTTGGAAATTATCAAGATTAATCTTACCATTATTAATAAGCTCAACAACTTTATTATAAGCAGCAATAAGCTCATTGTCGTATCCTCTACGGGGGGTTGTACTGATGTTTATTTCAGCACCAACATTGTTGACAAAATCGGTATTAGCAAGAACTTGTTTAATATTTCGTTTAACAGCAATAACAGCTTCAATAACAGCGGGGTCGTCAATAGCAATAGAATTTCCATTAATGTCAACCATAAAATTATTAATGCGACCGTTAAGTTCAGAATAAACAGCTTTAAAATAATTAGCAACAGCAACTGCGTTAAGAGGCATATTAGATGCAATAGCATTAGCATCAATATTATTCAAATTGGCATTATGGAAAGTACGCATAACAGAAGCAGCAATCTTATCTCCATTCTGAGCACGTCTTCCTATATAAGCATTAACTCGCTTAAATCTATCAACGATTGGGTCACCGTCAGATATAGCCGAATAAAGAATAGTAGGTTTATGAACAACTACTCTATGAAGTTGATAATCTTCTTCAAGATTACGATTAGGATATTCTTTAAGTACTCGAGCATAATCAACACTATTTTGGTCATTTTTATCTGTAATAGCAGCAGCTATTTCGTTATTCATTCTTGTTGCTATATAAGTATAACCGTCACGAGCAACAAAATTAACTGTATCAATAAATCCAGGATTTACAACAACAGGAGCAGGATTTTCATAGAAATCATTATTAGCGATAACATTTTCAACAGCAGCATTGGTTTCAACAGTAACAATATCGCTTTCGTCCATTTGTTGCATAAGCAAATCAAAATGCTTAGCAAGTTTATTTTCAGTAGCATTATGAATTACTTCGTCGATAGCAGGATAAATATTATTATCTTTAATAATACTCTTTTCAACAGTTTTGTTTACATCAATCGTAGAAAGTCTTGACAAAGGATGATAAACAATAACACCGTCGTCGTAAATACCAGTATAGGTACGAGTAACACCACCATAAGTAAGACGAATAACAGTCTTAGGACTACCGTCTTCGTTAATTAAATTGCCATAAGTAAGAAGTTCATTAAATTCAGCAGGAGTCATATCTTCGCCAATATTATTAAGATTAATAACAATCTTAGAACTATCTTTAGTATAATAAATTGAACGACGAAGAGCAGCTTCTTTATCTTTATTCTTTGCAATAAGACGACCTATATTAGCAAATTGAGTTCTAAAACTATCAAGATTTTGACGAACATAACCAAGAGCCAATCTAACAGATACCTGCCCCGTAGAGGGAGAAACACGCCAATTGTCCATGCCAACTTTTGCATCATCAGCTATATTAAGACCGCCTTGATTAAAAGCATTAAGAACTGTAACAGGTATTGCACGAGTAACAGCTCCATAACGGAAAAGATTACCTTCAAGAACGTATGCGTATTTAACTAAATCAGCAAGGGCAAGTTTAATGATAGGATTATTACTACTCCATGCAATATTAAAATCGTTATGAACAGTATCAATATTATTGTTACCTTGATTCAAACGAATTTGTTGACCAGTATAACCTTGACGACGGAAAGTATTATCATTGAAAGTATTAACATCAAAATGTCTAAAGATGCCTATATCTTCGCCAAAATTCTGCTGTATCCAAACAATTTTCTGAGCAGGAGTAAGTTGATTAAAAGCATCAATTTCTTCTTGAGTAGGATTAGTTATATCATTAATAACTAAATCATCAATAGCTTCATTATTAAAACCAATACCAGCAATACGAGCAAGCTCCATTTCTCATCAGAAGTCATTACTTTATCAATACCAAACATACCAGTTTGAGAATCAATAGTAATAGGAGAAGTCAAAGCTGTATAACCAGCATTAGCTAAATAAGAACGAGAAACAAGCCAAGCAGAATAATCTTTATATTGTTCTTCGGTAAGACGACCATTAGAAGTCAAATCACCAAGAACGTTAACTCGTTGAACAAATTGTTCAGAAGCAGTATCATTAAAGGCAGATGCAACTTTAACAGAAAGAACGGTAGACTTTTGTAAATAATTAGCAAGAATAGGATAAGTACTCTGCATAACATTAGATTTAGCAAAAGCCTCAATACCGTTTTCTATTCCAGGAAACATAGATTCAAGAAGACCAGTTTCATTACCAGTTTCTTCATTAAAAGAATAAAGTTTATTAGAACTGTTAATCAAACGATTAATATCAGTAAAAACTTTATTGTTCATATAGAACGTTTGTTTAGCACCATATTTATCAGTAGTCATAATAGAAAGGTGACTGTTGATAATATTGCCAAGAGTACGAATATTATAGAACTGTTTAAGAGCAACATAGTCATGGATTTGTTCCTCTACGGGGGAGAGCTTGTTATCAACCCGTTTGCGGTTCATTTCAATATTAATAGGCGGATTATGTCTATCACCATAAATACGTTCTATTTCATCACCAAATTTAGTATCAAGAGCAGAAATAACAGCATTAATACTATTAGAAGTTTCAATACCATTTGCTTTTGCCAAATCAACAAAAGTAGTAACAAGCGGGTCAAGTCCACTCTTAACTCCAAAACCTTGATTTTCGTTAACATTACGGACAAGTTTATCCATAATAGGTTGATAAAGCATACTAAGAGCTGTATCAAAATCAATACCTGCAATAGTCATTGTCTTGAAAGCAACGAACGTATATCGGTTAAGATTACGAACAGCATCAGCTTTCATAACGTCAAGAATATATGCAGTAGTTTGTGAAGTATAAGAAGTAATAAGAGCACCATGAATATTCTTATTATCGGTACTCCAACCAAGTTTATTATGACGAATAATAACTTTATCGCCGTCAATAGTTACATTATCTTCTCCTTTAGCATTAAAACGAGCTTTAATAGCAGCTTCATCTTTGTAGTATTTCTTAAGTTCAGATAAACTATAAACAACAGGTATAGTTTTATGAGCAGTCATTCTTGTTACATTACCAATACTGGCAAGAGTATCAAGATTAACTGATATACCTTTAAGAGTACGTCCAGCAGAAGCAGCTTCATGCCAATTAAGCTGAGTAAGAAAATCATGCGAACCAACTCGATTAGGATTAATAACATATTGAGAAGCAGTATCAACACGTTTGCGCCAAGCTTTATTAAACTCATCTAAAACTTTAAAGTTAGACGTACCGACATTTTCTTCGACAGCACTATCTAAATGAAGAATACTAATAAAAGCATCAAGCAAATCATTATTACGATTACGAACATCAACTCTATCGGCTTTATCAGCACTAAACCATTTATCATACGACATCATTTGAGCTTCTCTCGCCGACTTTTGCGCTTCACTGAACTGTTGTTCACGTGCCTGCGAGAAAACGTCTTGTAGGGCTTCGGAGAGCTTCTGCGAGTGTTCTACGTTGGCGTCTGACTGGGCATCCATTTCTTGTTGCAGTTGCTCGAATACAAGCTGAACATTATCAAGAGCTTCAGTTTCAGCAATAGTACCAGACATTTTAAGCTCGTAAAGACGAGTAAGAACTCCAGCAACATAATCAGAAGTTTTAACATTCTTAGGCTTAGTTCCAATAGTAGTAGCTATCTTATATAAATCTTCTTTAACGTTAGGATTCTTACTATTCTTAGCAGATTTCCAAATACCGTCAACAGATTTATACATACTATCAATACGAGCTTTAACAACTTCGTAATAATCAGCATTTAGCTTCTCACGTTCAGCATTAGATTGAGCTTTAATCTCATCTTTAGTAAGTGCAGCTTTATCAACATAATCACGAATCTTTCTACGAGCGATTTTATCAATGTTAGAAAGAACATAATTAACATAACCAATCTTACTTTCTTCGCTATCACGTGCAGCGTCAAGATGAAATTTCTTATCATTATAAACAGTAACTTTACCATCTTTTCCTTTAGTAAGACCAAATGTCATAGCATAAACACTATCAACATCATAGTCTGAACCAGATTGATGAACCCAGTTCTCAGGAAGAACAACAGTACTATCACTAACGTCAGGAAGAAATTCAACAACACGCATAATAATAACAGATTGCTTGCCCTCAGTAGGAATACGATAACCAATCATTGTACGAGCATCTTCACTAACATCTTCTATATTAACACCGTCAAGTTCTTTACTCCAACGAGGAAGTTTAATTTCAGCATAATAAACATCGTTATCGTTGTATTTACCAATCTTACGATAAGCAAGTTTATCATCTGTGGCAGTATCTTTAGTTGTTTTCCAACCACCAAAGCCAAAATCAGCAACCTGTGCGGCGTGCCAACCAGGTATACGTTGACGAGTAATCTCGCGATTAAAAATACCGTTAACAAGATTTTCTATCTTATTAGAAATACTATTAAGATACATTGGATAACGAGGATTGCCATTTTCGTCAGTAGTAAGAAAATCAAGAGTATTTTTATCTGCACCATTGCGAGCAGCATTTTCACGAGCAAGTTTCAAAAGTCTTTCATAATTAAGACCAAGAATATTACCTTGCTCGTCAAATTGAAGATTACCATTAGAATCAAGAGGAATATTAAGCAAAGTACAAGCGTTAGCAAAAGAAGTATTTATATTAGAAACAATATTACGGAAAACTCTTTGTTTAAGAGCACGACCAGTAGTATCATTAGGAATATTATCAAGAAGCTTCTTATAAACTTGAATACCTATTTTATTCTCTTTATCTTTAAGATGAGAAGGAACTTCTTGTTGACGATAAAGATAAGTATATTGATAAGGTTCTTTATACTTATCAGCATCAGCAATAAACCGCTGGAGCTTAGCATCAGTTAGCTCCCCCGTAGAGGAATCCCATAGCTCAATCAATCTATTCTTAGCAGCTTTGGAAGTTTCAACGGTATTAAGTTGGTCAATTCCAGCAGCTTTCATAGCATTATAAATAGCTTCAAATTCTGTTCCTTTTATAAGTTTAGGAATAAGAACATATTCGGCATTCTTTATTTGAAGAGGAACTTCACGATTACGAGCAGCATCATAATGAAGAGTATAATAGAAATTCTTTTGAACTTGAATTTTGTTAAGAGCATCAAAATCAATTTCTTCAAGCGGCTTATCACTAAGAAGAGCTTCTATAACATTTTTATATTTATTATATTCGCCAGCGATATAAACACGACGAATAAACTCATCAAAAGTAATATAAGATTGAGCATCATTAACTTTTTCTTTACCACGATAAGCATCAAGAAGTTCTTCTCTACGAGCTTCTGGAACTCCAGCTTTTTTAAGTTGAGCTTCAATACGGTTAATAGTTTCTTGTGTAGCGGCACGTTTTGTATTTAAAACTGTAACTGCATTGAAAGAAGAACCAACTTCAAATTGACGACCGCCAGCTTCAAATTTAATTTTAGGGGCAGTTGCAAGATTAGTGTCATTTACACGAATATTGCTATTACCAAAAGGAGCACCACTACCTTGAACTTCTTTAAGACGTTTAAGAATATCTCCACTATTTTTATAGTATTTACTTTTACCATTAAATAAATCATCAAGATTACGTTGATGAATAACAGCATTAAGAAGAAATTCTTGTATTTTCGGCTTATTAATAATAACCTTTTTAGCGTTTTCATTAATAGCTTCCATATAAGTAAGAAATTCTTCTTTAAGACTTTCATAAGCATTGGTGAGATAACTATCAAGATATTGAGAAATAGCATCATTAATAGCAGCAACTTGTTTATTGTTAAGTATAACTTGACCGTTGATTACTTGTATTCCAGTATCGCCAATTTGACCATAAAGAATATCAATAACTTTACCGTTGCCAAGAAGATTATCATACAGACTAAGGTCGGCATATTCTGTATCTAATTCAGAAAGACGAGCACCACGACCATGAAGAATATATTCGCCAGTAGTTTCGTCAATGTGAAATGCTCCTTTATAAGTTTTAGTTTTCCCATCAACAGTTTCTTTATAATCAGCAACTTCATAGTTTTCATACATGAGTTTTTCATCATAAGTACTACTAATAACAGGAGCACCGTTTACAAATTCAAAAGTATAGCCAGGATTATTACT
>OOAO01000896.1_pt1 | contig 29925 bp, 34 predicted proteins | sample 1671821 | NCBI WGS metagenome assembly OOAO01 (sample SAMN06348196, study PRJEB24527) | human gut metagenome | biome: human gut; feature: ankylosing spondylitis patient; material: feces | host: Homo sapiens | place: China | collected 2015-10 | reverse complement strand
ATTGTAAATCAAATAATTAACGAATCTTTTTACAATTATTAAGAGACACTAGTGAATCAATAAAAAAATTAAAACGAGAACAGAATTCCAAAAATATAAGAAAGAGGCAAGAATAAATATGACTTGTCAATGGCTTGGTATTGGAGAAAAAACATTTAATAAATTTAAAAGTTTGACAACAGAATTCGATATATGTAAGGCTGTATATTTCATGTTTTTCTTGTGTTTTGAACAGTCCATTGGACATTATTGTCGACATATATACAACATAATCAAGTTTGTTGATTTATCAAAACGTAATATTCAAAGATTTGTTATGACTTCTTATGAAGGTGAAGAAAGAAAAAAGAAAATGAATGATATAAATGAAAAATTTGATAGTTATATGGCTTTTTTGCAATCTTCTCTTTCTACATCTGAATTAATTTTACTATTCTATAATACTTTTTTGTATGAAAAATCTCGTAAGTTATGTGTCAAATATCAGTTATTCGAAAATTTACAAGATTCAGAATTAATTTATGAATATCATAAGAATCTAATACCTGGACTCAAGATAAGATCTACTTTTGATTTGTTCGAGAAAGCTTTTTATATTAAAGAGGGTGAGTAAATGGAATTTAGATAATCCTCTACTAAGGTCCTCCATGTATAAATACTCAAGATAAAGACAGAGGGCATGAAACTGGATTTAATATCTAAGATCACTGCAATGATTCAAGTAATAAAATCAACTGATAAGAGTAAAGAATAATGGCACTATCAAATCTTTTAAATAATCAAACAATCACCATCGACAATCATCACAGAGGTGGCAATGTTCTTGAGTGGAATAAGAGCCTTCACATCCATAAGAGGATGAATAGCGGTTGTAAAAGCTCTGTAGAATGTGAAATATATTTTGCAGATCATGATAGGGGTATAGTATTCTCTAACGAAAGAGGGAAGAATGTTCCTGTAATAAAAAATGAAATATTAGAAGCTTTTTCCTCATCAGATATTAGGAATAAATTTATAGAATCATTCTATGATGCTGTTACCCCGATTTTGACTAATAACAATAACAGGAGTCCATCAGACGTTATAAGAATTATACGTAGAGCTGTTAAACGTATAGCAAGATCCTTTGGGCTATCTGATGATATTCAAGATGCCATGATTAATACGGTACAGCATAAGCATAGTCACATGTTCCGCACAGATAAATATTATATAGGTTTGAAAGATGATGAAGTCAAGGTTTCCATGGGTGACGATTCTCAAGAAGTCTTTAACTCATTAGTATAGATTTCTTTACCTTCTATTATTGTATCTTCTTGATAATCCTTCAAGTATAAATGAAATCAGAACAATAGAAAGAAGGACATGTAATGTAATAAAAAGTCGTGCAATATTATTATTAGGAATAATATCACCTAAATTGCATGAAAAAGCCGTCATTACACTGAAATATAAAAAATCGATATATCCAACTTGGTCAATTCTTTTCTTCTGGAAGTTGAGGATTTTATTTGCTGTTTCACTTTTGATTTTTCTATATAAGGATTTTGTATGGAATATACTATCGGTTAAAACTCTCTGTTGAAATATAAGTTCAGATAACGTCTTATGAATTCTTTTATCGCCAAAAGAATCATAGTTTTCTAAGACCATATTCCTAAAATTTAATTCCTTTAAGGCAATTCTATATTCCAAGTTTGCTTCCAAAACTGATAGTCCAGATTTTGCAATTATATACTTTCCATTGATTGTATCCCCTTCTAAAATAATTCTTATCTCGTTTTGAATTCTATTCAACGTATCCTTCTCCTGTTTAAGATGTCGAGCTAATTTTTGTTCAATATCTTGTGACCTTGACTTTTCGAATATTTGAGAAATACTATCTGACATCTGCTCTACAAAACAAAGCTTTTTCTCCATGTATTTTACTCTATCATTTATTGACTTTAAACTATCATATAAAGGCTGTATTGACTTATTAAAATCATAAATATCTTCAGGGAAATTTGATTCTATATCTTCAGGTTCATCTAAATAATCCCAGACCTTCATCATATTTACAGTATTTTGATTATATTGTTTCTCAATGATAAAGCTAGTTGAATTCAATTGGTATATTACATAATAGACGACTGAAAATACAAAAACAGATAATATATATATTATTAAAAAAGATTTTAATCTCATGTTACACTTATTTTGTTTTTAAGATTACAAAATTATACAATTACACAATCTTATTAGTATATCTGCTTTCAATTTAGCTATTTACAAACTTTCTTTATAAATTTGCTTATTAATTTTATAGTCAAATGGTATGAAGAACTTAAATTTTCTATTACTAAGAATAGAATGTTGCAACACATTGAAAAATACTCCCTGCCGTATAGCATTGATTGGAGTAAAAGATTCGGCTATTTATGAAGAGAAAGAAATTCTTGTTGAGCCATCTGAATCAGATTTTGATTACCTGGAGTCAGGTATGACATTGGCTGAATTGAAAGGGATAGGATCTTTTGATGAGCATTGGATGGAATTGCAGGAATTTCTACATAAATATCCTTTGGTGGTTGCAACCAATGATGGATATGATGCTGAAGTCTTATATAATGCAATAAAAAGATTTGGTGTGCAATGTGATCCTATTTCTTATGTTACATCAAAAAATATGATGCGAAAAAGCGTTCACATTCCTTCTTATGCTTTTAACGACCTTTGTGAAAAATATGAACTTGAATGCAATGATAATCTTCCGATGGCCAAAGCGCGTATTTGGGTTAATATATTGCTGAAGTCTTATGATAAAGTTGAATCTGATAATCTTGAAACATTTTTCAATGAGCAAAAATTAATTGTAGGTCAAATATCTTCAGGTGAATTTAAAAGATGTTTTTTGAAAAGAAGTTACAGAAAGAGAACTTATAAGCGTAAGGATGAATCTGATCATGTTATTGATGAATCAAAATTTCAACCTGACCATTTGTTTTTCGATCAGTTAATTGTATTTACAGGTAGCTTTGATCATTTTGTCAAAGATGAAGCCAGAAAGTGGGTGGAGGAAATAGGTGGCCATTATTCCGATGGTTTAACAAAATCTACAAATTTCTTGGTTGTCGGCACTCAGAATCCTTCAGTTGTTGGACCTGATGGATTAAGTGGAAAGCAGAGAAAAGCCATTAAATACAACCAGGAGGGTTGTGATATAGAACTTTTAACAGAAAAGGAATTTCTGGATATCATGGGACTGCAAAATTATGTAGCTAATAAAAAGTTTGTAGATGATATGTTGAATATTGATAAAATGTTTTGTTTAAAATAAATATTATGGCAGCAAAAAAAGAAAGTGTGAACCTAACCTATGATGCTTTATGGTTCAAAATTTTTATGGATAGTCTTGATATTAAATATTATGAACGTGAAATTTTTATATCCTCAGGTTTGTCTGGTAGACAGGATATTTTTATGCAGATGTTAGGAAACATTGGCGGATATGCACGTATGAATGATTTCAATAAGGATATTGATGTCGTTATTGTTTCTAATTATTTGATGGACAAATTCAAGAGTGGGGAGAAGGATGAATTCTTTCAGATACTGGAGGATGCCATCAATGCAAGTAATACTCCATATCGTAAGTTGAAGTTTACAACCGAGAATCTTTTGTTGGATTATTTAAAGGATCGTGCCAACGGGAGGATCCGGCAGAATCAAAAGGACCTGAAGGAGAAGGATAATACAGTTGACTTAAATGAAAGGATTGAAGACTCGATCAAAAAGGATCAAGTGATGTTAGATTTAATAAAGAAATATAAGGAATCGACTAAGGAACCACAGCAACAGAATTTATTTTAAGCATAAGTATATGCGTTGATAAAGCCTGCATGTCAAAAAGCAGGCTTTTATGTTATTAAAGCTAATCAATTCAATTGTAATGCTAAGTTTTAAGTAGTATGGACAAAGAATATAACAAAGTTGTATTAGTTATAGGCAATGGATTTGATTTAGATTTAGATCTGCCTACTAGTTATTCATCGTTTATACGAAGCCCGTATTTTGATAATCATGTTTCAACAACGCAAAAAGGTAGTGATACATGGAATAGTCCACCTGGCAGTGAGTATTTATTTGATTTTTTATATAGTCAGATTGACTGGAAGGATAGTAGGCATCTTGATGCAAAAAAATGGGTTGACATAGAAAATGAATTAATTAATTTTGCGACTCGTGGAAATGGTATGTTATCGTCTTCCCTTGAAGCTGATGAAAAAGAAAAAAAGATGTTTTATCTTCTTCAGGATGAGTTGTGTAATTATTTATCCAGTATAAGCTATGATAATGTGAACAAAAATTCATATGCTATAAAGGTGCTGAATTCAGTTAATAATTTATTGGGAGAAATAATTTCGTTTAATTATACCGACCTTTCAAAATTAAATCCATTCTTATCTAATCCTTTAAATGTTCCTATAGAATATGTTCATGGAAAACTTGTTGATAAAACAATTATTTTAGGAGTACAAGATAATGTCGATTTTGATCCAAGTTATAGTTTCTTAATAAAGACATTTAGTCCTCATTATAAATCTCATAATGTTAGAAAAAGGTTACTTGATGCTGATGAAATAATTTTCTTTGGGCATTCTTTAGGTAATACGGATTATCATTATTTTCAAGAATTGTTTAAACGCCAATCTAATCCGGACACAGCGAAAGACAACTTATTTATGAGGATTTTTACATTTGATGAGGAATCAAGAAGAAATATTTTACTTCAGCTAAGAGAAATGAATGATAAAAGGACGAATTTCTTGTTTGACCTTTGTGATTTTGAATTATATAGAACTAAAAATAAACAAGATGATACAAAAATAGAGGGATATTTGGAAGCTTTAAGGAAAAGGATACGTCAAGGATTAAAGAAATCTCGCAAAGGAATATCTTGTCGTTAAAAAGGAATGGTGGAATTTTTACCACCATTCCTTTTGTTATCTCAAAATAAATCCTCATATTTGCAATGCTGTACATTTGAATCAGGCGAGATGGCTCGCCAAATAACTTTGCTGCGGGCATTTTTTATGTCCAAGGCATAGCCTATTATATCTTATAGTTCCGTCCCGTGTGGAGTCTTAATGGACCCACGGCCTGATTCAGGTGTACAGCAGCGGGGAGCGGAACTTTTTTTTGTTTCCTCTCCGTTCTTTAACCAACATATTATTTCATTTTAAACTGCTGTACAAAAATGAAAAATCAAATTGCATTGCCTGTTCGCCAGGCAAGAGAAAGCCGTATATCGTTATGGCTGAACCGTGAAAATTACATCTTTTCCGCTCTTATGGAAGAGAGAGTATCAAACCGTCAGGCTGTGCTTGTTTCTCAGGTACTTGCTTCCTTCAGCATTCTCAGCTGTTCCTTCTTTATTCATTGGCTTGCTGCCGTTGCTTGCCTGTGCTGGTTTACCTGTTCCGTTCTGCTTTGCAAGAAAGGAGGTTTGCGATGACCGATTACACGCCACAACCCGCAACGTTTCGCGTAGACAAATATCAGGCATACGAGGATGGTAAAGTTCTGTTTGAACAATACACTATTTTCATGTATGGAAGTGATAAATTATGTTGTACACGTCCGGAAATGGAGCAGCTCAGTGAATTGATTCAAACCGCATTGAATGATAGAAAGGAGGCAGATCATGGCAAATAACAAAGTAGAGTTTGACAAATATATCCTTTATCGTTACTTCCAGGAATATCTTCCTGTCGATAAAGTAACAGATGATGTAATCTATAAAACTTCGCAGCAGATCCAGGACGAACTTTCCGATATGGCAGAGATCAGTATTAACGATATCGCCAGGGCTATGGTGGATTTGGGGTATGAGCTTGTCATTTCCCCCGATGGCCGTCCGGCGTGGATCATGCAGCGCAAGTAACTGTATGCTTTTTTAATGATTGTAACCCATTTTTTCATTCAATAAAAAGGTGTGGCGTCGTGACGATGCTGCACCTTTTGTCTTTTTACTCATTTTCTGTACCTGGTATCTTTGAGGAAAACAAAGATTTATGCTTTCTATCATACAGGATATTCCGGATTTTGTTCTCTCGTCACAGCTTGATATTGTGATAGAGGCAGATAAACAGGTGACCTTTTCTCTTTATAAAGCGGGAAACGTTATTCTGCAAGAAACATATGCTCCGGATTCAAATAACCAGATACATATTCTTGATCTGTTCTCATTGCTGGAGCCGTACTTGCTTGAAGCTCCATTATGCGATTTCTCATATACATGTAGTGCGTCCGAAGAAGCTTCTGTCAGCAAGACATTCATAGTGCTGTTATCTCAATATCTGATACATGGTACTGCTACCGATTTTGTAACCAATTATTTTCTTACAGCCCTTGCCGGATGCGATAAGGTTACTTCGTTTGGTCGTTCCGAGGTATTGTATCTGACTACAGGTCACTTGGCTACAGGAGGGACTACTATTGCGGTGATGGTAGAATGTGTCTTTGTTGATGACCAGAATAATGTATTAAAGACTACTCGTCCCTTGGGGATTGCAACCGATTACAGGATTAATTCGATAGATGCATCTCCTTCACGCTTTACCTTGTCAGGCTATAAGCTGCTTCGGTATACAGTTACGGCTGGTTCCAGAAGACAGGTTTATAGGGTTGATCATGATGAACCAGACTCAGTTGGTATTAGGTTCCGTAATTCATTTGGGTGTATGGAAACCTTTTATTTTATAGGCACAGACAAGATTGAACCTGAACTGACTCGCAGTGCTGCATACTTCAATGGTATTTACAAGACATATTATATCGATGAGCAGCGCAAACATACACTTTCTACCGGTTATATTCCTGAATCTATGTATATGCTGGTAGATGATGTAGCACGGTCGCAGGAAGTTTATCTTATAGACGGATCAGAAGATATTCCGATTACGATTATAGACAGCGATACACAGCGCGATACTTCAGATGATGGGCTGTTCTCGTTTTCCATTACTTATATTTTTTCTTCTCGTTGTCAGAATCGTTTGAAACTGTTGCCTGAGATTTTTGATGATTCCTTCGATGACACATATAATTAGAGCCTATGAACGTAATACATATCAAAGACGCTTTGAGGTTGCTCGAATCCGGGCAGCCCTGTAATCTGAAACTGTGGAAACTTAGCACAGGCGATATTCTGGAATATCGTGGTGCGGTGTGTGTCGGTTCGCACTGGCGACGGGGTATTCACCGTGTCCGTCTTCCGGCATCCGGAGTAATTCGGGCTTTCCGCGACATATCTCTTTTCGAAATAAACAACATGACAATTTATCTCTAATATGGACAAAATAATTCCACAATACGATGACAACTTCATGCCAGGTGAAATATTCAACATAGAGTTTTCCAACGTAGCCACTGAAATGGCTTCTGTTACGGATAGCAGCCTGGTATTTGATGAAGATGCGGATATTCAGACAACGCCTGTTCCAGGGCGGAACGGCATGGCTTATGTCAATTTCGGTTCTGATAATCAGCTTCCGTTTGAGATTATCAAAATGATTGGCGTTGATGAAGTGATGAGTCAGAACAAATTGTTCAATGTCATAACCTGTTACGGAGCCGGACTGAAGTATATGGATGTCGATACCAGACAGCCGACAACACATCCTGAAATTAAAAGCTGGATGCGACGCAATAGTCTTCCGGCGTTCCAGCTCGAGCAGGCTACAGATATGAAGTATTTCTTTTTCTGTGTGTCGGTCATTATTCTTTCTCAAGATGGGCAGAGGATTAATCGTCTGGTACATAAGGAGGCTTGCTACTGTCGTTTTGAAAAAGCCAGGAATGGCAAGATAAACCATGTGGTTTATGCCAATTTCCGTAATAATGCTTCACTCCGCCCGGAGGATTACGAAGTCATTCGTCTGCTTGATCCGCGCGACCCGATTGGTGAATTGATGGTTTTAATGGGGCGTGAACCGGGGCGTGATGGTAAGGTTAAAGTAAGAACCAGTGAACGTAAGTTTGCCATTCTTGTACGGTTCCCGACACCTGGCTTCCAGTATTATCCGATACCGTATTATACCAGTATTTTCCGGGGCGACTGGTACGATATCAAGCGGTTGATTGGTAAAGGTAAGAAAGCAAAGCTTCGTAACCATGCCAGCGTAAAATATCAGGTCGAGGTTCACAAGGATTACTGGAGTAATATCTGTGCAGAAGATCATATCACCGATCCGTTGAAGAAGATGGAACGAATCAAAAAGGAGAAGGAAAACATCAAGAATTTTGTTTCTGGCATTGAAAATAGCGGCAAGGTTTGGATTACCGGCTACTACATTGATCCGAATGGCCGGGAGGTCCGGATGGTACGCATCAATGTGGTGGAGACCGGCAAGGAGGGTGGTGATTGGAGCGAAGACATTCAGGAAGCCAGTAACATTACTTGCTATGGCGATAACATTCATCCTAATCTGGTAGGTGCTACTCCGGGTAAAGGACAGAGCAACAACTCAGGTTCAGACAAGCGCGAGCTGTTCACGCTCAAACAGGCACTGGAGATACCTTTTCATGATCTGATGAACATGCCGCATAATATCGTTATCGAGTACAACGGTTGGAGTGAGAAAGTTTATCCGGATGTTCCCATGGTATTGCTCACTACTCTTGATCAGAACACCGATGCGAAGCAGAAGACAGCTTCGGATCTTGAAAGCAAATCATAAAACGAATCATTATGGCTATCACATTTTCACAAGAGATTTTCGAAAAGATATGTTCTTCTGCCACCCACTCTACGGCAGAGGTATATGACATGATTGCTCCACATCTGGATGACACTCTTCAGAGCATTAACCATGTGCTGTTGGGTGATATGGCAGATAAATTGGAAACCGTTCCAGGGCTTGAACAGGCAGTTACCAAACTGGTTTGTCTGCGTACCTATCAGGAGCAGATTCCGCAGCTTGATTTGGTATTGACTCCGACAGGGTTCGGTGTGGTGTCTAATCAGAATCTGGCTCCGGCTTCGGCCGACAGAGTCAAGAACCTGTTGCAGCAAGTTACCAATGCAACCGAAGATGCCTACGATCGGTGCTTGGAGCTGCTGGTCGGTACCGACTGGGCAGATACAGCACAGGCTCGTATCAATATCCCCAACCTGATATATACCGCCCGACAGCTGAAGATGTATGTTGAATTTCCTTCTTCAGACGTACATCGTTCCAAACTGAATGAGTTTCGCACGAGAATGTATCAGGCGGAAGAAAAGATCCGGCAGCACGTATCGTCTGAGTTTTTCGATCATATCCTCGAACAGGCTCGGCACAATGCTTTCACAAAAGAGGAAACCACCATGGCAGACTACATGTGCAAGTTTATAGGTTTTTGTATTATGGGGCACTGGCCGGCTGCAAAGAGCATGCTGGAGCGCATCGAGAATTATGCGGAATCCAAGGTAGAGGTATTTACCAGTTATAAGGACTCCGAGGCATACAAAGTCAAACATTTCCAGACTTACCAGAATGAAAAAGAAGATTCCGTATACTTTTGGGGGTAGGATTCTCGATTTCCGTTTTCCCACTTCCTGGAAGGAACTTAACCAGGAACAGCTTCGGTATGTGTTCCTGGTCATCACGCTGTTTCCTCCAGTCAAGGCAAAGACCTACGTCTTTATGCGATTTACTGGAATACGTGTTTGCAGGAGGATTAAAGAAGGTTGGCTGTGCTCTTTCCGTTTGAACTGGCACAAGAAATTGAGGTTCATTCTTCAGGACTGGCAGATCCGTAGCTTTCTCCGGCAGATTGATTTTATTTCCGAGCCCAATGCTTATCCCGTCAGATTGGACAAGATTGGCGGCCGGTATGCTATTGATTCAATGCTGCATGGCCTGAGCTTCGAAGATTACCTTTGTTGTGAGAATTACTACCAGGGTTACTTGTATTCGCAGAACATTTCTCAGCTTAAATCTCTGTATAGTTATCTCTATAAGAAAAAGCCAGGCATGAAAGGTTCGTTGCAGGCAGCCTTTTCCCGGATCAAAGAATACGAACTAGTTTCGGTATTTCTTTGGTGGGCTAGTGTTAAACTGTATTTTGCGTCCCAGTTTCCTCATTTTTTCCAGCCGTTTCAACGGTCAGTTGGTGCTGATCAGCCAGAACTACCCGACCTGATGGGTGCGATGAATGCCCAGATTAGGGCACTGACAGGTGGTGATGTTACAAAAGAAAAGGAGGTCTTGCAAATGGACTGCTGGCGGGCTTTGACAGAGCTGGATGCCAAAGCACACGATATTCAAATTCTAAAATCAAAGCAAAATGGACACAAGTAAATTCTTTGACGGCCATACCTATTTCAAGGAGCTGACCGAGAAAAACAAGTTGGCCAAGGCCAACGCCTTTTTCCCATGTTCCTGTAGCGGTATTAATTCACTCCAGGACGTGCTTGACAAGTTCCGCCGTCAGTCCGCTTTCGTCTGCATCGACGATACGAACGATGCAGCTACCGAACAGATCGGGGGCGGCTGGTTCAAGAAGCGTACCTTCACAGTATTTCTCCTGATACGTTACCGTTACGATGACATGAGTGATCGTGCGGCAAAGCTGGATATCTGTCGGCAACTCTTCCGGCAGTTCCATTCTCGTATGATCCGTGACAAATACATATACGAAGATCTGGACTTATCCTTCCTGAATGTATCCAGAATCTACACTCGTGAACTGGGTGAGTATTTTATATCCGGTTGTACCGGCTTGTACTTCATGGTCGAGCTGACTGAACCGACTGATCTGTGTTATAAGGAGGACGAATGGGATGGCTAGAGGATGGCATGGAATGAATACAGGATGGCACAGTCTTGATTCAGAGAAGAAACAGCAAATGGCAGAAAATGCCACCCCTGAAGACCGTTTAAAATACATGAACGCATGGTCTGAGATGATGGTTAATATTTGGCGCGAGAAGATAGAGAGATTACATGTAATAGATACATATACTTTACATCGGCAAATTACAGAAAATGTTTCTGGATCAACAGACTTTGCAACCATACAACACAAGTTCATGGAGTATGGTATATATCAGGATTGTGGTACAGGGGTAGGATATAAAAGAGGGAATCAAGGTTATCTTGAGGTATTAGATTATAGATATCGAGAGGAAAATAGGCTGGATGTTCCACGTAAAAGAGGTCCAGGTTGGGGAGGCGGTTATACTTCAGGTAAAGCGAGGTATCCACGAGAATGGTTCTCACGTCCGTACTATGCTTCAGTTATGGTATTAAAGGAACAGATGGCTTTTATGTATTCAGAAGAATTTTGTGGATTGATTATTGATGCTATCGAATATAATGAGAAAGTGAGAGGAACATCGTTGAGAAATCGTCTTTGGGGTTCTCATTGGAGAAATAAGAATAGGTACTCTTTTTAAAGCCTTTTATGTCTTTTTGTAGTATAACTCGGTAAGTTTACTTCGTAAAAAACTCAAGATTATGGCAACAAAAACATTCGAAGAACTAAAACAACTGGCAATACAGATTCGTGATGAGAAAACGAACAAACAGAATACTGCTACACGTATCGGTACACAAATGCTCGAGCATCTTGACAAGCTCGAACAGGACTATTATGACAAAACAGCGACTGATGAAGAGCTGAAAGAGCGGGATGAAAAACTTACCGAGCTAGCAGGAAATATATTTGGTATACCCATATTTTCAATAGGTGGTATTGATGCAAACACTGGTAATAGTGTTGTAAATAAAGAAAGAGTAAGAACTGATGATTTTTATAGAGTAGATTATAATTTGACGTCTGATGTTGATATAATAGCATATCTTTATGATAATCAAAAAACATATTTAGGTTATGTTTCGTCAAGAAAAAAACAAACAAGTGAGACAGCTTTACAATCTTATCCTACTGCTAAATTTGCAAAATTTTCTGTAAATGGCCTTGATTATAATATATCAGGATACGCTGTTGGAATTAATAATATTATTACATTGAAAAATGATATTAATGCATTAAAAATTGAAGGAGAAGAAATAAAACAACAAACATTTGGTGTACCCATATTTTCAAAAGGTGGAATCGATGCTAGCACTGGGAATAATGCTGATAATTCAGACAGGGTAAGGACTAATAACTTCTATAAGGTAGATTATAATTTAAAATCAGACACTACTATTATAGTATATTTATATGACAAAGACCAAGCGTATTTAGGTTACATATCAGCTAATTATAACCAAAAAAGTGAAACTGCATTATCTACGTACCCATCAGCTAAATTGGCAAAATTTTCTATTACTAAAACAGAATATATGCTATCAGGATATGCATATTTAGCTAATAATAAAACACTGACAGAACTTGGTAATGACATTGAAGAATTATCTGATAAGGTTTTAGATACAAAAAATATTTTATATGGCAACATAATACCGATAAATTTAAATGATAAAAGATATTGGAGAGTAGGAGGCATTTCAAGTAGCGATGGTACATTAATGAACGACAAGACAAGGTTAAATACTTGTCTATTTCATTTGACAGAAAACTCAGATTTAAAATATTCAAGAATAAATACCGATGTTAGTGTAAGTGGATATATATCTATATATGACGCTAATAAGAAGTATTTAGGATATGAATCTGTAAAAACTTTAATATCAGACATTATTAGTTTATATCCAATGGCATATTATTTTGCTAAAACTTTAATTTTATCAGAAAATGCGTCAGTAGATGTATTTAGTTTAAATATTAAAATGTCTGAAAATATTTATGGAACCATAAGAGATTTTGTTATTGAAGCTCCAATAGAAGATATGTTAACAAATGCAATACCTTCATTTGTGACTGGTGGGATTGATGCAAACACAGGAAATTATGCTGTAAATACAGATAGAGTTTATACCCCCAATTATTACAGCGCAATAGATTACATGATAAGATGTGACAAGGATATTATTGCATATCTATATGATTCATATAAAACCTATCTTGGCTATATAAGTACAGCAAAAGTACAGAGCAGTGATATGGCTAGATCTAAGTATCCTGAATGTGCTTTAGTTAGATTCTCAGTAACATCTACTGACATATCAAGTCTTACTGGATATGTTAAGAAAAAAATACAAGGTCTTAAATCATTAAATAATCGATTAAAAACTAATTCAAACGGATTAGAAGGATTAATATGGGCATATTGTGGAGATAGTTTTAGCTATGGCGGTTATTCAAATTCTGAAATAACAGACGCTGATAAAATGCCGCAAGACAGTATGTATGCTGGGCAAAATAAAGTATATGGATATATTATTGCAGATAGAAATAATATGATATTACAAAATATGTCTATGGGCGGAAGAACACTAGCAACTCCAGCTGACGGTTCTTTCACTAATGCTTTTACCAACATCAATAATCAAACATCTAATAGTAATTATAAGCAGATTAGAGAAGATGCTAATATAGCAACTTTTTATTTCGGGATAAATGATAGTCACCATAGACCTGGAAGTAGTGGAGGAGATGGTGAAGATAATACTGGAGAAATAGAGGTAGGAACTATTGATGATGAAACCGAAAATACTTTCTATGGAGCTTGGAATGTTATGCTTAAGTGGGTTGTTGAGAACAGACCGTTTACAAAATTAGGCATTATTGTTTCAAATGGCTGTGAAACCGATGAATATAGAATTGCTACTATAGCCATTGCAAAGAAATGGGGTATTCCCTACATTGATTTGAATGGTGATGAAAGAACTCCTATGATGTTACGAAGTACAAATCCAAACATTTCTTCTATTGCTAAAAATGCAAGATTGAACAGTCAGAGAATTTCATTTACTAATTCACACCCTAATACACAAGCGCATGAATATGAAAGTTCGTTTATTGAGAACTTCTTACGAAGCTTGTAGAGTAACTCGGTAAGTTTTCTGATAAATACCCCCTGCAATTATAAGTTGCAAGGGTTGTCTTTTTATGCCCTTCTTTTCCACAATACTTTTGAGAAAAACACAAAATAAACATGGAAAAATATGTAGAATTTATCACACAAGACATCCGCTCAGGCGTGATGATCATCTTTATTTGTTTGGTACTGATTTGCAGCGTTTGTTTGCTGGATTTATGGACAGGAATCGATGCAGCTCGGGCTAACAAAGAAAAAATTTGTAGTCGGCCACTGCGCAAGACCGGTACTAAAATTGTCGATTACTTCAGGTTATTGTTGTTCTTCATTATGATTGATATACTGGGGTTGTGTTTCCCCTGGTATAATCTACCCTACGGAGCGATAATCGGAGCCCTTGGCGTGATGATTGTAGAAGGTTTATCCATCATTGAAAATCTTCGAAAGAAAAAGAGTCATGCAGCCGAAGTTGCAGATATGGCCGTTCGCATCATGGAATGTGCTACACCGGATGAAGCTCAAAAGATTATCAAAACGATTAAGGAGGGCGTGAAAAGATGAAACAGTTACCACGAGGCCTGAGAAATAATAATCCAGGTAATATCCGCAATTCAGATGCTACCGACTGGCAGGGCGAAGTTCCTGTATCTAAGAAACGAGACAACACCTTCGAAGAGTTCGAAGACATGGCACATGGTTATCGGGCATTAATCAAGTTGCTGCAGAACTACCGTCGTAAGTACGGATGTCAGACGATTGCAGACTTTATCAGCCGTTGGGCACCCAGAACCGAAAACAATACATCCGGATACATTTCTCGCGTATGCAAGGAAATGCAGGTACCGACAACCTACGTTCCGAACGTAGAGGATAAAACAACTATGTGCGCTTTTGCTGCTGCTATCTCACAAGTTGAAAATGGTGTACCGGCTATTATGAAAGATGTTGAATCAGGCTGGGACTTATTATGAGAACATTCATTATTTCATTCTTTACAATTGTTTTTTGTTCGGTGTTTCTCGGTTGTAAGACTGGGAAACACCTTACTTCAGACAACCATACACAGATCATTGTGCATGACAAACTGATACCTGTATTCCGTCCTGCTGATTCCGCATCTATCAGAGCCTTGTTGGAGTGTGATTCAAATGGTAGGGTTGTGCTTTCTTGGTTGGATATGGCACAGTCGGAGAATGCACGCCTTCGGTTCAAATTGGATTCTATGGGTAATCTGATGGCGGACTTTAAAGTTCCTTCAGATACAGTATTCATACCTGGCAAAGACAGTACAATTATCCAAAAGACAGTGCAAACGGTAGAGGTGGAGAAAGAACTTACGTCATGGCAAAAATTCTGCGTGGTGTTCACCGTTGTAGGGCTAATTCTCATTGTGCTGTTTGCATTTTTCAAAGTTCGTTCAATCTTAATTAAAGCATAATATGGCAATAGACCAGATAGCGACCGTAGAGGTCCGGGTAAATGGCGAAGAAGCCAAGCAGGAGCTCAAGAATTTGGAGGCAATAGCATCCGGATTAAAAAAGGAGCTGGCTGATGCTTACGAAGCTGGTGATACGTCTAAGATCAAACAGGTTACATCCGAACTTCGTAAGACTGAAGCACAGATCAAGACGTTGAAGAAAGATACTACGGCACTTACGGAGGTGATGAACAACCTTGATAAAGCAACGCCGAAAGAACTTCGTGCTACTCTGACGGCCATTAATCGGCAACTGAATAGTGGTTACATCAAGCGAGGATCAGCAGAGTGGAAATATTATCAGCAACAGGCTAAGCTGGTTACAGCCGAACTTCAGAAAATCAAGACTGAGGTGCAGGAAACCGAGAGCTGGATTTCTCGTTTCAATAACGGGCTGACGAAGTGGGGAGGTTTGTTGGCAACTGGTGCAGCCACTATCACGGGTGTATCTATGGCTTTGAATACCCTTCGTAATAACCGCGACTCCAAGGAATCCTCTCAGGCAGAGCTGAAAGCTTTGACTGGGTTGGATGATTCATCTATTCAGTGGCTCACCGAACAGGCGGAGAAGCTGTCTACTACTATGGACGAATCCGGTTTACGTATTCGCCAGTCATCCGACGAGATCCTTCAGGCTTATATGTTGATCGGTTCCAAGAAACCGGAGCTTCTAAAAGACAAAGAAGCACTGAACGCCGTTACCATCGAAGCCATGCGTTTGGCGGCAGCTGCAAAAATTGACTTGAAGGATGCAGTAACGGCAACTACCGTATCTCTGAATATGTACGGTGAATCTGCTGATCAGGCGGCACGTTACGTGAACGTGTTGGCCGCTGGTTCTAAAGAGGGTGCCGCTGATGTATCTGCCCAGGCTGCCGCAATCAAGAATGCAGGTGTGGCTGCGTCCGGAGCAGGGGTGAGTATCGAACAGCTTGGAGGCACAATCCAGATGCTGGCGGAGAAAGGACTGGAGGCAGAACCAGCCGGTACGGCACTTCGTAAGTTCTTCCTGGTATTACAGACTGGACCGGATGAGACGAATCCGAAAGTGGTTGGGTTGCAGACTGCGCTCGAGAACCTGAATAAAAAGTCACTGTCGGCTGCACAGATCCAGACTATGTTCGGTGAAGAAGCTTATTCTGCCGCTACTATCTTGATTGATAATGCGGATAAGGTACGTCAATATACCGAAGCTGTGACGGATACCAATGTCGCCATGGAGCAGGCAGCCATTAACTCTGATACCAACGAGGCTAAAATGGCGCAGTACCGCAATAGCATTAAAGAGGCAGGTATTGAGCTGATGGAACGGCTTAACCCATCGTTGTCACTCCTGACCGGATGGACTACGAAGATCATCGTGGCTCTTCCAAAACTGATAGATTGGTTTATAAAGTACAAAGGAATTATCATAACATCAACAGCTGCTATTACTGCATATACTGTCACGGTAAACGCATCCACAATAGCTACCAAGCTGTACGAAACCTGGACAAAATTGGCAACAGTAGCAACACGAGGTTTCAATACGGTACTAAAGGCAAATCCTTTTGGGTTAGCTGTAGCTGGTTTGACGGCTATTGCAACGGCTCTGATGACTTACGTGATTCCGAACACTCGGAAAGCCAAAGACGAGCAGAAGTCATACAATGAGGAATTGGAGAAAATGGCTAAAATTTCAGATTCGTTTGTTGATATAAATAAGCGTGCTGATAATTTAAGCAAATTAAATGATCGTCAGAAACAGAATCTTAAAACAGATGCTCAAGAGGAGTTGGCTATTATAGAGGATAAACTTACCAAAGAAGAAATCGCTTACAACGAACAGTTTGAAAAAGAAAGAAAACGTATTCAGGAACGTGACGATATAAATGAAACTACAAGAAAGGTTCTGCTGAAGGGACTTGATGGTAAATTCAAGGCGCAAAGACAAGCGATTGAAGCTTTGGCTAAGCAAAGGACAGAACTTCAAAATATCATAGATAAAATTCCTGATATAGCAACTCCGGTTGTGGATCCAGATCCAATTGAAGACAGAAGCAATGGTTCTCCTGCAACAAAAGAAAATCCTCAGGTAACGGCAGAAAATAAACGGTACTACGATGAACTGGCAGACCTGAAGAAGTCGTACCTCGCCAGCGACGAGATGACGCAGCAGGAATATAGTCGGTTCATGGAAGATCTGGAGATGCGTCATCTCGAGAATATGCTGGCCATTGCTGGACTGGAACCGGAGAAACGGCAGCAGATCGAGCAGAAAATCCTCGAAGCACGAATTAAGTACAAAGAAGAGTGTGAGAAATTGGATGAAGAAGATGCTAAAAAAACATCCGAAGAAGCGTTCTCCAGGCTGGAGAAACAATACCAGTTGGAGATAGAGAAAGCTACGCAAAAACATTATGACGGTTTGTCATCCGAGCAGGAATATCGTCAGCAACTGATAGACATTCAAAATGAATATTATGATCAGGTGCTTTCTTCTTCCGAAATTTCCGAAGAAAAGAAAGCTGAGATTATTGACAAAAAACAAAAAGAGAGTCTTGAAAAATCCCGTAAAAATTATGAAGAAAATCAGCGTAAGATAAGAGAGCAGCTTTCATTTGCGCAAAATATCGGACAACAATTTGGAGAAGCATTTGCGGAAATGCTGACTGATTCAGAAACATCTTTGGGCGACTTTATGAAGGAAACTCTAAACATCATACTGGATAGTCTTCAGAAGATGATGATTGCTTATATTGCTGAAACACAAATGAAGAATATAGCGACCTTAGGTTTCATTGGACTAGCTAAAGCTGCAGCTGAGATAGCATTAATTACCGCGGCCTTCCAAACGGCAAAGGCTGTAATAAATGGTTTTGAAGAAGGTGGCTATACTGGTTCTGGTAGACATGACGAACCCAAAGGTATAGTCCATGCCGGTGAGTTTGTCGCTAATCGTTATGCCGTGCAGAATCCGGCTGTTCGTCCGGTTCTGGATTTAATAGATCAGGCGCAGAAGAACAATACCATCGGTAGCCTGACTGCAAAAGATGTTTCTGCGGTGTTGTCGGGTGTTGCTTCGACGACAAACAATACCTATTATCAGCAAAGTGTACCTGCTGATAACGGAATGTCTGTTATCATGCTCGAGGCTGCTAAGGTGATAGATGCACTAAACAGGAGATTGAACGAGCCAATATATACATATACACGTGCTACTGGCAAAATGGGAGTAAACGAAGCTCAGGATCTGGTAGCACGAATGAAAAATAATGCATCGAGGAGGGTAAAATTATGACGAGATTGTTTATCGACGGTCAGGAAGTTGTGCTATCTGAAAACTTTGAACTCGAACTGATAACAGAGAATCCATACTTCACCCGCAATGGGGAATATACTTATGATATTGATATAGATTTAAGGGATGCTCACAATAGAAGTATTTATCAGAATATAAACAGATCTGATGTAACAAAAGGGATAAAGAATCGCAAGGCGACATTAATGTCAGGGGCTCTTGAAATCATATCGGGCATGGAGGTTGTTCTTTCAATTGAAAATTATACGGCTAAAATTCAGATCGTAGCAGGAAACTCGCAGCTGAATTATGAAGGCGGTGATACAAACATACGAAGTATGCTCCTTGATGGAATATCCATGTCATCACAGGAAGCGGTCAATACGTTGTTTGGCAATTTTCCGGAGTATAAGGTGGTATATCCTCCGATTGTTAATTACACTGAATCAAATGGAGATATGTCGATATTAAACAACGTGCAGGTGGGCGAAGATATATCCTTCACAGATGTAGAAAACATATCTCCTCAGTATTATCTGTTGTATGTAGTTGAAAATTTGATTACGAAGTTGGGCTTCACAAAAGGAGTGAACGAACTCGAGGATGATCCTGTATGGAGCAGGTTGTTTATCGTTAATCCATATAAGGATTCCATACTGCAAGAGCTGCTGCCTGACTGGACGATAAATGAGTTTATCGAACAGATTGAACTCTTTCTGGACTGTATTATATCTATTGATAAGGTTAATGGTAGGTTTAATATTATCAGTTTGAATAAGTATTTTGAAAATCAGGATATTGTTTATTTAGATAATGTTATTGACGACAGTGTCGAAAAAACATTTGACGTAGATACTAATTATGCTTTTGCTTATAAATATGTATCCTATGATTTACCCAGTGACAAATATTATAATTATCTGAAGCTTAAAGATGGAGTCAGAGAAAATTGTTCTATTGTTTCTAGTCCTGAATGGGATGACTTCCAAACTCAATATGAACAATATTACTCAGGACCATATATTCTACATTCAGATGACTATGGACTCGATTATGTTGTTACAGATTATTCTGTTTCTGGAGAAACCAAAAAAGGTTTGATAATAGTTGATCGGTTTAAGGATGCAGGTGATTTGGATTCACGGGATAAGAGTTCATTTCAGATAGTTCCTGCTGAAATAGAAAAAATCTCAATATATAGTGTAACTGGTGGACGTTATCTGATTGGACCGGCTGTAAAGAAATTGAAAACGGATCCTGGTAGCAATGCTATTAATGATTTGATAAATAGCTCTGAAGTTAAAAGTGATATTCCGGATAAATTGTACGTAGGTATTTATTATGGTATACAGAAAGCGTTGAACAGAGGTCCCAATGAGTTTCCTGGTGAGTATTGGGATAAAATGCCAATGGGTTCGAATGACAGATATTTTATTCAAGAACCGACGACACTTGGTGGTAATCAGGCTATTCTTACCTTACCCGATTATACGATTACCTTGGATGGTGACAATGGTCTGTTTAATCGAATCTATAAGAATAAACGCGAGATAGACACATCTGTCGAATATACTTTTCAGTTTTTGACGAATACTGTATATAAGCTTGACCGGACTTTGTTATACGAAATAAACGGTATTACTGTAAAGAGATTCGCTACAAAATTACTCCTAAAGGTATGGATAAAATAGCAGAGGGAGTTTTCTATTTGGCTGAATAGAGTTTATATGTCTGTTTATTTGTTGACATTAAGTTTGTTTCTTTTACTAGGGGAAGAGTTATATCCCAAAGTTTATTTGCTATTGTTAATTATGTCAGCGTAAAATGTTGATATAGTAGCTGTTCTTGGTAGCTTTATAATTGTGGAAGTTACTTTTTAGATGTAGAATAGTTTATTATCTTATGAATTATAATTGTTTTAGTTCTTATGTTAAATTATATGATGCAGGTAGGAGAGATATTGTTATTTATATCTAAGATATTAGACTTACTATTGTACACTATAAAAATTATAATTACTTTTGCAATAAGAAGCGCTAAAATAGTGATAAAAAAGGAGGTATCATGTGTGTAATTAAAGACGTTACTCGATTCATCGCGAATGGGGCAAAAGTTTTGCGTGATTCTTCCCGCGGTGAATACAAACAAGAATCTGAAATTATTTCCCAATTGAAGAAAGAACTTTTTATTGAATCTGATAAGATGGATGATAAATCCAAATTAAGACAAGATAGAAAGAATATAGAGAAAGACGTAAGAGATGCTTGGGAGAAATTAAAACTAAGTAATGGCTAAACAACAAATTCAACAAAAAGAAACTGTCGTTGCAGGACAAGGTGGTGTAGGTCAGCAGCTGGAAAGAACTTATACCGTAGATGATAACAGTTTGCCTTCTCCTCAAGAATTAGCAGCCTATAAGGAAATAGATCCTCAAATTGTTACGTTCTTGATGGAAGCTTCCGTTAAGGAACAAGACCATCGGCATAAAATGGATAAAGTAAAGTTTGATTTAGTCCGAAAATCCGAATCAAGAACAGGAAGAATGAATTGGTGGGGTATGGCATTTGCTTTTTTATCTATTGTAGTAATTGTAGCTCTTGCTGCTTATGCTTTATATTTAGATAGACCTTGGTTTGCTGGACTATTAGGAGCAGGTACATTAGTTACAGTTGCTTCAATATTTATTAACAGAGAAAAGCCTGACACAAAGAAAAAATAATCACAAACTTATCCTTTCCCAGTACTGCTAAAGAAGTACTGGAGTACTCCTTAGAAAGTACCGAGAACATAATTCAAAGGCTCTATAAAAAGCGGAAACTCAAAAAGTTTCCGCTTTTTCTTTTGTCATTTCAAAATAAATACTCATATTTGCAATGCTAATTCATTTTATTTCAGGAAATGCAGGACGATTGGCTTGCATTTATTGCAGGCATTTTTTATGTCCGCATACTTGGTAGTACCATTAAAATACTGGTATCCGTGTACCCCCGTCGCAGTGCGTTAATGCGCCTGCTAGCATTTCCTGATAGATGTGAATTAGCAGCGGGACAGGCACGGATACTTTTTTATTATTATGTTACATACATATCAGGTTTCCAATACAGCTATGCTAAACTGTTGCGGAACGTCAATCCACGAAACGGATATTTGCTCATTCAACAGCAATGCTTTAAGAGTTTATAATCCAGTAACCGGTGTCCGCCATCGCAAAGCAAGTACTACTTCTGAAATAAGGCGGAAGATCTGCAGCTATATTCTTAATACATTTCCTAATGTGCGCCGTATAAAGATTGTTGATACTGGTAAAAACTTTTCAGCTCGCGTATGGTTCAAGTCTGGTAGGACATTTTGTGAGAAAGCATATTCAATCAAGAATCTGTATGGAATACTAAATGATAAGATTAAATTTATCTCTGAACAATAAAGAGTGTTGCCCGTATGGAAATATCCGTATGGGCTTTTCTTAAAATTCTCCTTCGAAATGCTTGGTTTCTTCATGTACCGTCATATTGCTACCCTTCAGATACTTATTGGTTGTGGAGATATCTGCATGGCGGGCTTGGTCACGGGCGATGACAATACCTTCAGCATTGGCCAGGTCACGTATTCCTGAATCCTTCAAGGAATAGAATTGATAACTGTCTGGGAATCTCAGCTTTTCACGTACCTTATTGAAGTAGTTTCTGTACACTTTTGTAGTAACCTTTTCTTTCGATGGTTTGAATCCTTTTCCAAATAGATAATAATCACTGGGATTTTTGAAAACATCAAGATCAAGCATTGCTTTAATGAGCTTGTCATTAAGACCGACCATGCCGTCTTTGCGGTTCTTGCTGATGCTTGATGCGATGAATACCTTTTGTTCCTTCAGGTAGATGTCGGATAACTTGATATTGGTTATTTCGTCCGGACGGATAAAGGTATAATAAGCGAACTGGCATAAGAACAGGAAATATGGATTCTCTTTCTTGAGATATTTCTTCAGTTTTTGTATGTCTGTAATTGATAGGGCAGACCGTTTTTTCTCCTCTTCCTGTAGCATGCGGATGTTTTCTACCGGATTCTTAATAAGGTACTGCTTTTCCATCATCCAGTTACAGAGTGAAGACAGCCAGGTACGATAATTGTTTCGGGTTCTGGCTGAAGAATCACGGTCGAGCAGTATATAATCTAAAAAGTCAGAAATGAAAGGTTGGTCTATCTGATAAGCATACACGATAGCCGGTATGTGTCTGGCTGTGTATTCTTCAAATACTCGTAGCCGTTTCTCATAATCCTTTAGCGTATTCTCCTTAATGGTACCGGCGGCATACAGTTTCTCCAGATATATATGATACCTTTGGATAATATCTATATACGGTGTGTATTGTCTTGAGTTCTCGACATTTGCCCACGGATTCCAGCCGGAACGGAGCTTTATATTAAGGTTTGTGATGATTTCGTTAGCCTGGCGGCGACGGTCGGTTATCTTTGGTATTCCATCAAGCATATACTTTTTGCGCTTCATTTTCTGTTCAAGCGGATCGTATGCTGAGAAGTCAATATACCAGTTTTTGCCTGTGTGCAGCTTGGGTGGAGTGTACGAAATTATACTGGCTAAGGAAGCACTTTTCTTATGGTTTGAAAACATTTTTTTCTACGTTTTTCGAGTTCGAAAACGCAGTACGGTTTGACATCATGAAAATGGGTTGTCCGATATTTGTCCGGCCTATAAACGGGTAAAAGCTGCAACTTTTTGAGTTACAGCTTTTTATCTCGGCACGGGAAGAGAGGCTCGAACTCCCGACACTCGGTTTTGGAGACCGATGCTCTACCAACTGAGCTATTCCCGTGTTTGCGGTTGCAAAGGTACGATAAATTTCTATATTTGCAAATCCTTTCCTATAAAAAATAGTACCCTTTTTCTTATATTAATCCTAAGTCTTTGAATATGAGTTGATATGTTTCTGCTTTTTTTTCTATTTTTAGTGGATAAGCCCGACTGGATGAAGGCATTCTGTATAGATAAAGTGTACGGTCGTTGTATTCAAAGGAGGATTTTCCTCCAATAGGAGGTTCTGATACATGTATTTGTTGGCGTAATGTATCTGTTGCCTTCTGACCTGTGGTAACGATTGCCCGACATTTAGGGAGTTGTTTTAGCAACAAATCGATGTCTGTAGGTTCAATTATCTCTAGAAACTTGTCTGATGCATTATCCTGTAACCGTCGTACGGCAGAAGCTGTATCGTATAGGGCTATCCCTTTTTCGTTGAGGAATTCTATGATTCGTTCTTTGTCGAATGATTTTTTGTCCGGATGCAGAAAATGATCTTTATCAGAAAAAAAGATTATTCCGATGATTCTCCACATATCATTTTGCAGGTTGGGGTAGAAGAAATCCATACTCCATCGTTTCTTCTGGGGAGGAAAGCTTCCCAGCATCAATAACACCGCGTTACCGGGAAGGAAGGGTTCCAATGGATGAGTTTCTATTGGCGGAATAATCTTTTCTGCGTTCATATCTGAATCTGTCAATCAGGCTTTAGGTTTAGGTTCTTTTTTAGCCAGCAATACAATGTTGTATACATATTCGGTCATCCAGCTTTCTGAATAGCCTAAAGTGTGCTGGTAAATACGGATATTATGACAAGTTTTACGTACTCCATCATCTTTCCAGTCTGTCTTGGTCATAATGTCATGGATAGCTTTTTCTGTCATGCCACGCAACATTTTCTTAAACACTCCCGGCATACGGAATTTCCATTGCATCAGGTTGCCTATTACCATCATCAGATCCTGGCTGAAACCTTGGAACATGAAGAGGTAATTCTTGATATCATTTGCATTTTTACAGTTCTTCTTGATAGAATTGTCAATTTCTTTAAAGAATACGTCATTCAATCCATAGATATCACTTAGCATCTTTTTACATTTTGAACGTTCAGCGATTCCCAGTTTATTGTTTTGGGTAGGAATTTTAAGAGTACGCTTGAATACAGCCATGTCAGGCAGGAAATTGATGTTGCTGATACCTAGCTGCGCAGCCATTACCGACTGATAATATACACGTATAAGTGTCATAAAATCTTCCATTCCTCCTACGCGTACAGTTTCGTCGGTTTCTGAAGTTTGTTTTTTTCCGAATATTTTAGAAAATATGCTCATAATGATATAATTTGTTTATTTAGGTGCAAAGATAGAAAATCTTTTTGTTCATTCTTTTCATTCACCGTCTTTAAGGCGAAAATAAAATGTATGTTCCTCGAAATATTGTTCTACCAGTCCGAAGCGGATGAAGTCGGCCAGCAAGCGGCTTATTTGTTTGCGGTTCATACGTGTAAGTTTACTGCATTGTCCTAGCGTCAGAGCCCCCTGCTGTTTTAAGATAGTCAGGACTTGCTGTTCCCGCTGAGTATAGGTTATGATTACTCTCTTTTCTTCGCGGTCGTGTTTCCATATATTCAGATGTATAGGGTTGGCCAATATATTTTCGTCTTTGATGCGTACGTAGGCCCATGGATGATTATTTTCGTCTAATGCATATATGGGCTTTTGTGTACTTTCGTTTATTTGTACCTCCAATACATCTTTCCCTTCTATGTGATAGATATGTGTTTCCAGTTCTATTTCCGGCCGGCAGTATAATGTGGCTGCGGCCTCTACCATATAGATTTCCTCTTCCGAGCGGACACCGGCTATTTTCCCATTATCTTTTACTCCAACCAGCAGTCTTCCTCCTTCTGTATTGGCGAATGCAGACAGGCTTTTGGCAATTTTTCTTGCGTCGGATATGGCAAATTTAAAATCCTGATGTATATGTTCTCCTTCAGATATGAGTTTTTGTATGTATAATGTATTTGAATTTGTTTTCATAACGGCGCAAATAAATAAAAACGGCTGTTCTCCCGCATGAAAGTACGCTATCTTTTGCGAAAAACAGCCGTTGTCTTTAGGCTTCTGTACTTATTTAGTCACAGTGCTTATGGGTCATAATATCTAATACAAGCTTGTCGGTTTCGTTCATTCCTTCCGAACCTATCTTGGTAAGATTGCGTATACTCTGATTTACGTTTTCTTCGATGATACCTTCTACGGCAGTTACACATTTCTGTTCCATCGCCATGATGGCAGACATAACAGCAGTTGAAACTCCACTTGTCAACTTCAGTGCGCAACTTGGTTTGGCTCCATCGCAGATCATGCCGGTAAGTGTGGCGATCATGTTTTGTACTGCATACATTACCTGCTGATATCCTCCACCCATAAGGTAGGTGATACCGCAGCTACTTCCTGTTGCGGCGACAACACAACCACACAAGGCTGATAAACGTCCCAAGCTTTGTTTGATGTAGATAGCTGTCAAGTGGCTGAGTATAAGGGCACGTGTCAGTTCCTCTTCCGAATTATGATTGTCTTCAGCATAAACAACGACAGGCAATGTGGCGGCAATACCTTGGTTACCGCTACCAGAATTACTCATTACCGGTATCATGGCTCCTGCCATACGGGCATCACAGGCAGCAGAAGTATACGATAATATGTGGGTAAATGTATTATTTCCCATGATATTTCTTTCTGTTTGACTGTTTCTTAACATTCTGCCCAGTTCATGTCCATATTTCCCTTGGAAAGAACGTTCGGCTGCATTTTTGTTCAGACGTCTGGCCTCTAGAATAAATTCAATTTCTTCAAGAGGAGCTGTTGTTGCAAAATCGAAGACCTTACGTAAGGTCAGTTCAACGTGAGCAGCCTGAGCTTCGGCTGAGGCTGGTGTTCTATTGTCGAGAAGAACATCCTGATTGCGGCTTATGTAAACAAAATTAGTATGTCCGCCGCTAATAATGGCCGTTGCCGAATCATTGCCATGAGTACAAACTGCCTCTATATAAAGTTTTTCTTCAATATTTTCCTTTAAGGCAATGTCGATGCATTGTGATTCTATCATCTTTTTTCCTGCTTCAACAGCTTCGGGGTTACTGTCTTTCAATACTTCCAGTTCGTATTCAGATTTTCCAATCAAAGCCCCTAAAGCTACAGCTATGGGAAGACCGATCATATCCGTTCCCGGAATACCTACTCCCATGGCATTTTTCAGGATATTGGCACTTAAAAATACTTTTATGTTTTCAGGATGACAGCCTAAAGTTTCTGTAGCTTTCGCAACACATAAGGCTACGGCAATAGGTTCTGTACAACCAATCGCCGGGACTACTTCTCTTTTTATAAGAGCTATAATTTGCTCTCTTTCAGGTTTTGCGATAATACTTTCCATTCGGTTACGTATTTAAACTGATGAAAATTCCTATTGTTTCAAATTAATGAATGTACAAAAGTACATTTTTTAGAGGAATAAATAAGTATAGTAAGGAGATAAAAATATGTTGTCGAAAATTTGTAAATTAAAAAATAATATGTACCTTTGCATCGCTTTTGAAAGGAAGCACTCTTACAAAAGAGTTTTGGAGAGGTGGCAGAGTGGTCGATTGCGGCGGTCTTGAAAACCGTTGTACTGCGAGGTACCCGGGGTTCGAATCCCTGTCTCTCCGCTAGGTTGATTAAGTTAAGTCCTGTAAAACTAAGGTTTTACGGGACTTTTTTGTTATGTCAACTAAAAAACAGATTCGATAGATTCATTCTTGCAGAAACAGATGCTTTCTTTTTTCTGTGTGTAATAAACTGTAATGATATCGTTATAGGGTTGCTGGAAGTAGCCTATGATATTCGGAACAATTTCTTTCTAAAATGCTGTTTTTTCTATCCTCTTTAAAAAAGTTTCTACTTTTGTGTAGTTTTTGTGATACTCCAGGCGTCTAATGGTCAAAAAATAAATTCATACGATATGGAAATATTGGATACTGCATTTGCGCAAATGGTGAAAGAGCATAAAAGTACCATTTATACAGTGTGTTTTATGTTCTCGAAAGATTCCGATGAAGTGAGTGATCTCTTTCAGGAAGTACTTATCAATCTTTGGAAAGGATATGATTCTTTTAAGAATCTCAGTAACATCAATACCTGGATTTGGAAAGTGAGTTTTAATACATGTATTTCATGTGAGCGGAAAAAGAAAAGGCGGGCCGCTGTTCCTCTGACCATGGATATCAACCTTTTTGAGGATAAGGATGAAAATTCCCGACAGATTCGTTTGCTCTACGACCGTATCCACCGGTTGAGTCCCTTCGATCGTGCTATCGTTTTATTATGGCTGGAAAATATGAGTTACGAAGAAATTGGAGCTATTGTCGGAATTTCCACCAAGAACGTATCTGTACGTTTGTATCGTATTAAGGAAGAATTGAAAAAAATGTCGAACCATTAAAATGTACTGTCATGGAAAATTATGCAGATAGATGTGAGTTAGACGAGATGAAGCAACAGATTCAGTTGCTGAAGGATAAGCTGGCTAAAGAAATCATTGTTAGTGAAAAGTTAATTAGACATTCTACCCAAGATAAGGTGTCCTATATCAACCGGAAGAAGAAGTTCATGTATTTTTTTATAGTCTTTGCACTTGTTTATTGTAATGTATTTTTCTTGCTGATGGGATATTCATGGATTTTTTGTGCTGTTACTTCTGTCTTTTTAATTATTGCCGGATGTTACCAGCGATATAGTCATAAGGGAGTAGGTATAGATTGCATATCAAAAGGTAATTTGCTGGATATCAGTAAGGCATTGCTTCGCATGAACCAACTGAATTTAAGATGGCTTTATTTCGGCATTCCGTTTGCTTTATGCTGGATTGTTTGGTTTATGTTTGAAAGTTATCCGAAAGTAGGAGGTGAAATGATATGTTACGGAGGAAGTGTTGGTTTTGTTTTGGGAGCTGCCGGAGGTATTTTACACTGTATTCGTGTTCGTCATAAAGCCAAAGAAGCTATTCATGATATTGAAGAATATACTAAGGATAATTGAGTAACTGCTTATCTTGATTATTTTTCGGATTACTGAATGTTGTTTTCCCCAGTTGGATTGTGTTCCGGCTGGGGAAAATTTTTACTTTCACCTTTTCTTGCCTAGTCCCATATGTAGCTGAATGCCCACAGAAACGCTAAGGTCGTTTGACCATGAACGGGATTTTACGGTTTCTGTTACAGATGGCAGATCGGGTTCTGTTACGGTATAGGTTGTATTACAGGACTGTAACGGACAGCGATAGCTGACGTCTAGAATTATACTGCACAGATTGGAAGTACGGTATCCTGCTGATATTCCGGGATTGAGAAATGTGGATGAACGGCTTATTTCAAGTTTATATGTTGTATCTTCAATGGTTTGAGTTTTTTCAGAGCCTCCGGCACTCATGCGTCCTATACCGATTCTTGGCATCAACTGCCATCTTCCTATTTCTTCCATGTAGCCGATACCTATACTGGCAGAAGGTTTAATTCTACTTAATCCGGGAAACAATTTATCGCCTATGGTTTGAGCGATGTTGCTCCATACATCATCTGTTTGAATTTTGAAGAAGCTTAATCCTATATCCAGATAGGCGTTCCAGTGGCGTGCAAATCCGACAGATATCCGCCAGTCGAACTGGGTAGCAACATCTGCGCGTGATCCAAAATATTCAATATGTTCACTTCCTCCGGTATTGAAATTAGGACCTATTGAAAACGACATGATAAATGGGGAGCGGGAGGATAGGGAGGAAGCTTTGTCTTGTGCAGCTACCGGTAATGTGCCGATGATGAAAAGAATAATCACTGCAAGCTTGTGTTTCTTCATAAGCTTAGGTAAAGGTTATTATAAATAAAAAAACTTTGGTTTCTTCTGATTTCCTGAATTCTATAATTACAAATATAATTATATGTTGGGTATTTTTATTTATTCTCCCGCTGATATTTTATGCAGGTACAAGAAACAGAAGTAAAGTAGTTTGATATGATTAATTCAATGTCTAAATTAAAGTATATGATGGGATAAGAAGGAATGAGCAGAAACTCTAAAAATAAAAAGATGCAGATCTTTTATTAAAAAGAACAGCATCTTTTGTCTGATTTATCTTGATGTTTTTTTTAAAATTGTACAAAAAATCCCTCGCCTTTTCCGTTAAGTTTTTTCAACTAATACGAATAGGCGAGGGAAACTTTAAAACTTATTGATTCTCAAATGAATACTTTCTGGAAAATTATTTATTTGGTGTGTCCCAGACTTTGGTTTCGCTACATTGAATATCTGTCCATTGGTTGCCACATTTCAGTTTGAAATCACCTTTTTCCAGACGCCATTTACCGTCGTAACCAACAAATGCCAGATCACTGCCTT
>OOAO01000888.1_pt1 | contig 30099 bp, 28 predicted proteins | sample 1671821 | NCBI WGS metagenome assembly OOAO01 (sample SAMN06348196, study PRJEB24527) | human gut metagenome | biome: human gut; feature: ankylosing spondylitis patient; material: feces | host: Homo sapiens | place: China | collected 2015-10 | reverse complement strand
TTGTCCCCATATCTGTTTTGATAACCTGAAATGAATCCACTATGAATAATGTAGGCTAAAAAGGTCAATCCTTCAAATGAAGCAGCCGTGTAAGGTTTACGTAAAGCATAAACCAGCGAATAAGAAAGTAAGGCTGCACCCCCGGCCCATAAGATCAGTAATAAATCTGATAATTGCTTGTTTTTCTTACATTGTTCCATATTGTTAGTTATTTAAAATCATTTTGTTTTCTGGAACAAAAGTATGCTGGGGAATAATCTGAAAGAATTAATTTATAATGTATAATGACAGGCTATTTTTTCAAGTTTATAATGTCATGTTTATATCAAAATTATGTTGTAGAAATGAAACATCTGACATACCATTGTAATAACTAAAGCTTATATTTGCTTTAAATAGCATAAATTATGGACAGATTAATCTTACTTTACGAACAAATGAAAAAGCTCCGCGAAACAGGAGTGAGAATGAAAGATATCTCAGAAGAAACAAATATTGCATCAAGTGTTCTATCATCACTGTATTCTTCTGTACTGCCCGTATATGTTAATCTCAGATCGAATGGAGAAGATCCTGAAAAATCTTTAGATCAAGCACTTCAACAAGTAAATAACGTATCAAAGCGTAAATTGCTAGGATGCCTGGATGCTTTATATGAAAAGGTATGCCATATTGATGCCCGATTTGTAAACACAAAAAATAACGGACGCCCATTTTTAGATGATATTGAAAAAGAAGCTGTCAAATATTTACCTAATGCCGGAGTATATACAGGACTTTATCTTGCATACAGCTCTTCTTCTTTTTCCGACGGACTAAAAGTAGAGCCTTACATGATTGCTTCTATAACAGACGGGGATACAATGCCTAAGGTATATTCACAAAGTATGTCTGGTGAATACTATACAGGAGTAGGATTATTCTCACCTTTTCAGATTGGATATTTAATGTTTAATGAACAAAAAAGATTACAGTTGGCACTAAAGGTAGTTTATCTTCAACTCCCAATTATTGAGTACCCCAACATTCTAAAAGGTATTTACCTGACCCATGATTACAATCGTAATCCAATAGCCCGACGTATACTTTTCATTCGTCAGGGAGATGAAATACCATTAGAGGAATTTGCCAACATGCGTACAGAAGTTATACCTAAAGCGCTTTTAAATAATGAGTTGATCGATTACTATAATTACACTTGTGAAGAAGGAGATGTCATAAAAAGCATGATGCTTGTTTCTCCGGAAAAAGACTTAAATGATTTGAAGCGTGAGAAAGAACTGCTCAAACTCTTCTGATACAATTCTATATGAAATAAAACTCCCGGTTTCAAAAATATAATGAAACCGGGAGATAAGTAAAAAAACAATTACTGCAATTGAAGTTCTTTTACTGCTTCTATCAGACGCTCAAAATCCGTGGGAAATACATCACCGATATTACCAATGCGGAATGTATCAGCCTGTGAAATTTTACCTGGATAAATAACAAAACCTTTTGCTTTCAGCTTTTGATAGAAATCTTTAAAGTTAAAACCAGCAGTAGGATAATAAAATGAAGTAATAACAGGAGACTGTTCTTGATCTGGCAACAATGTTTTAAAGCCAAGTGCACGCATACCATCTACCAAGACACGATGATTTTCACTATATCGGGCATAACGCGCTGCAATTCCTCCCTCCGCTGCTAATTCTTTTAATGCTTGCATAAAAGCACGCACAACATGAGTAGGTGAAGTAAAACGCCATTTTCCATGACCATTCTCCATTGTTTCCCACTGGTCGTATAGATCGAGTGAAAGTGAACGGGCAACCCCTTTACATTGTTTCAATAAAGAACGGCGTGCCAATATAAATCCAAATCCTGGAACTCCCTGAATACATTTGTTGGCACTACTGATCATAAAATCGACTCCTAATTTTGCCATATCAATAGGCACTCCTCCGAAACTGCTCATTGCATCAACAATCAAAATCTTATTATGTTTCTTTACAACAGAAGCAATAGCTTCAAGAGGATTTAACACGCCTGTAGTTGTTTCACAATGAACAACAGACACATGAGTGACTTCCGGATGCATATCCAAATAGTTGTCAATAGCTTCCGGATCAACAGCCTGTGTTTCATCAAATTTCATGACGTGATAATTCAGATGATAATAATCGGCAATTACTCCCATACGTTTTCCATAAGCTCCATTGGCAGCAACTAATAAATTATCTTCCGGACGGATAACTGAACCTAATGTAGCTTCTACACAAAAGCTTCCACTACCCTGCATCAGTACAGCTGTATAATCTTCTGGCTGGCTACTTGCCAGTTCTACCAGTTCTTTACGAATTACTTCAACAATACCAACGTTATAGTCTTCATCCCAAGTGCACCAGTCACTCATCATAGCTTCTTTTACTGTTTCACTTGTTGTTAAGGGGCCAGGGGTCAATAATAAATAAGGTCTCATATTGTGTATTCTTTATTATTCAAGTAAATCTTTCAGTCTATTATATCTCAATATTATTCATTAGCCATGCGAGTATTTATGCAATCGATTAATGCAGGCAATTCTTCAATAGATTCTACCACATAATGTGCTCCTGCTGCATACATACGTTCTCGAACTTCCATCATACGTTTCTTCAATTCTTCTGCTGGCATTTTCTGAACTTCATCTTCCGTCAGTCCTAGTTCGTTACTTCCTAAAATGACTCCAACTGTCCATACTCCAGCATTTAGCCCTTCTTTAATATCAGATATTGTATCTCCGTATTTCAAGACAGAAAAGCGAGAGGAAACTCCCAGATCACACATATTTTTATAAATCATATAAGGATAAGGACGACCAGCCGGTAAATTATCGGAAGTTACATAATTGTCCACACGGTAACCATTCTCTGCAGCAGCAGGAACTACTACATCCATCATTTCTTTAGTATATCCTGTAGTCGATCCAATTTTGATTCCACGGCAACGTAATGTATCAATAGTCTGTATTACTCCAGAAATGGGACCTGTATATTCACGTAAAGTAGCAAATAATAAACGTTGGAATTCAGCATATCTTCCCTGAACATCAGTTTCATTATATTTGCGTCCATATTTCTGGTAAAAAGCTTCTCCGATACGTTCCATTTGAAACAATGCACGTATGTGGTCAATCTTGGTCAGCCCCATCGGGCGGCGTGCTTCTTCTGCTGTAATGGATATTCCAATAGCATTAAAACTCTCAATAAAAGCAGATACAGGTGCAAAACATCCATAATCGACAGCAGTACCTGCCCAGTCCATAATTACACATTCAATTTTTTTCATATTGCAGTAGTTGTTAAATATATATTATTCTCTTTTTTTGAATTTTCGATCTCTATACTTTCTGTTTCATCAGAAACATTATTCGATAAATCTATGCTTTGCTTACGCTTTTTTGCCTGAATCATATAAACGAATGAACCCATAAAAGCAATACAGCATACAATCCCGATCCAGAAACTCATATGGTTATAGAACGATTGCCAATCAATATGAGAAGCATAGAATTCTTTGAATAACAATAAAGCTAACGTTCCCAGATATCCTACAAAATCAATTGTAATGATGAAAAAGCCTACATTTCCTCTAATCTTAAAACAAGCGATGAAACGTTCAAAGAAAATCGTTTGAAAACTGAGATAAGCCATATCCAAGCACAAGCTTTGTCCGAAAAGCCAGATTGTAGTCGGTAAATTGATATGGTGGAAATTTATTCCTAAAAAGGCTAATGTTCCCATTCCTAAAGTAGAAAGTATCAGTAATATACAAAGAACTTTCAAATGGTCGTAGGTAGTTGCCAGCAAAGCAAATGTTGCCAATAAAACTAAAGTTGCAATTGAATCAATCTGTGCAAATGCCCATGAAGATATAGTAGAAACATCTATAATGCAGACTATAAAATCTTCCTTTACATCACGCTGGATAGTTAACAGCAAATTTGCAGCAAAAAGCATAATCAATATAGGCATAAACTGCCGGAATAATTTCCATCGTTCTCTTCCGTTGAGGGTAACACGAACGGAACGTGAAGCAATATCTGCAGCTGTAGGTTTGGGAAAACGTGTCATCATCCAACCGGTAAAGCAAAGTAAGGGAAATGCAATGGCACCAATTAAGGCCGGCATCCAGAACTCACTTACATGAAGATCATGTAAAGCATAGAGGCCTAATGATTTTGCAATCCCTGAACTTAACGCCATACTTACTCCCATAATACTGGCAAGAATATCGGTAGTACGTCTTCCTTCAAGAAAGCTAAAAATAACTCCCCACATACAGCCCAAAGAAAGACCATTAAAAAATAATGCCACTATATTATAAGGAACAGGTAATAATCCAAAAACGATCAATGAAAGTTCCGAAAGAGCAGCAGAACCAATGATAAATTTCAAACGGCCTTCAGGTTTCAATTCTGAGATATACTTGATACCAAGTAATTTAGCACAAACATATCCTAATAACTGAATTATACTAACAGCTATTTTATAATCCATACCACAAACAAGAAGTCCATTAAATTCTGCTGCAGTAAAAGGCTTTCGAAGGGCATAGACTAATGAATAAGAAAGAAGTGCTGTTCCACCTGCCCAAAGAACAAAAAGCCAGTCAGGCATAGAATTCTTTTTTATCTCTTGTAACACCGGATTTGAAGTTTTCATTATTTCTATCTCATTTTGATTACGCTGCAAAAGTAGACTCCGGTTCAAAAGAAAAAAATGAATAAAACATGAATCATAAAGCTGTAATAATTCAGAAATATTCATGAAACGATTTCCTCATGATTCAGTAATACAGAAACAATAGAAATGAAACATATATGTAACATAAAAGCCGTATCTTTATTTTGTTTTATACAGATCAGTTCATATGGAAGATTTAAAAGAAATATACGAACGGATTTCCTTTTTAAGACAAAAAGGCATAAAAATGAAGGAAATGGCAGAACAAGCAGGAATTTCTCCCAGTGTTTTATCTGCCATTTACTCAACTGTACTTCCCGCATACTTAAAAAACACAGAAAAAGGAGAAAATGAGGATGAGGCTTTAAACAATGCATTAGTCTGGGTTAACAATGTTTCAAAAAAGAAGCTGTTAGGTTCACTTGCCAACCTGAAAAATTCTTTATTTGCAATGGAAATCATTCCTAAATCTCCTTCAGAGAACAAGATTAATCCCTTTCTGACACAACTGGAAAACAACATGCAAGAAACACTGAACCGTATTTCTTATTTCAGTGGGATTTACTTAAGTTATAGTATTTCTTCAGGAAGTCATAGCTTAAAAATAGAACCTTACTTAATAACACCAGCAGAAACAGGATGTTATGCAGAAGTTGGCCACAATAACGCTTATGGAGTAACACATTGGGGAGTAGTCATGATGAACGGTATGAATCACCTATACCTTACGTTCAATGAGAACCAGCCTCCTCAATTAGCTTTATATCATATCTGCTTAAAGTTACCCATGTATGATCACCCTCCACTTTTACGGGGTATTTATACTTGCTTTGATTACAATTATAATCCTGTAGCACGACGCATTCTTTTTGTAAAATACTCAGACAGCATTGCTCGCGATGAATTTATGAAATTAAAAGGAGAATTAAAAGCCTATGAAGTTTTAAACGAAAAAGAACAAGCTTACTACAATTATACTTGCCAACCAGGAGATATTATTCGCATGTGCAATATTCCTTCTCCCCACATGACAGAAGAAGATTTAACCATCGAGAAAAAAATACTATCTCTCTGAAATATTTATTTGTGATTTATATATTCGAATACAAGACTTTGCACATACCCAAAAGAAGTAACATTTTGACTTCTCCACCTTTTGCTCCACCTCGAACGGTAATATTTTGCCGTTTTTTGCGTGTTTTGGGAAAACAAAAAAAATCCTGATTTCGATTGAAAATCAGGATTTTACTGTCTTTTGTTCTTCTTTAAAGTGGTGCCACCAGGAATCGAACTATTGATTCAAGTGGCTGAATATCTTTGATTTATCTTTCTGCAAGTAGCGTAATCTCCCGCTATTGCTCCACCGGATTGTTGCTGCGTTCTGCGTCAGGTTGCGTGGAGGTTTCCTGCTGCGAAGATAAGCTTTTATCCTCAAAGTCGTGCAAGTCTTCATAGGTATTTTCTCCCTTGATTCTTTCAAGTACATCTTGAAAGCGTTCCCATGCCCTTAAATCCTCATGCCAACTTTCAGATTCTTCCCAATCGTTCATAACCCTTTATTCTATAATCTGCCAATATCCTTGCTTCCTGCCTCCTATACGTTTCAATAAGCCAAGTTCTTGAAGACGAGAAAGATTGTACTTTACGCCATCCTCTGTAATGTTAGAAAGGCTTTCGCTTATCTCTTTTCGAGTCGCTTCCGGGTGTTCTTTTAAGAATGACAGTATAGCTTGCTGTTGTTCCGTTAGGTTCTGTATGGTCTTTTGGGTAGTCTTTTGGGTAGTTTTTTGGGTAGTTTTCTGGCCGCTCTGTATAGTTGCCCTTTCCGGGTATTCAAACTTAAAGGTTGTCCATATACCTGAAGCGTCATAGCGGAACTCCGGCGTGGAGAAACCGTCATTCTTACATGCCGTGATGATACGCTCAATGCCACGCCCCCATGCTTCAATTTCACCTGCACGGAAGAATGTGTTGGCTATATCAGGATTGTAAGGCATACTTCGATGTGAGGATAATAAGGTTTCCACAGTCCACCCTTCGGGCAACACTCCACCGTTTATTATCTCCAACTTGTTTTCATACACGCGAATCTGGATAGGAGAAGGTTCTGCATATTCTTTGTTGATACAGGCATTCAATAACGCCTCACGCAGAGCCTCACGAGGCATGGGCAAAGTCTCTATCCGTTGGATGCCCTCGTAGGTTATGATAGCTTTCATATATTTGGTACACAACAAGTCCATTAGCTTCACAATTTGCTGGAACAGATTACCATGCACTTCATCCTGATATACCAAATCCATGCCTTCACGGAAGAAGCCGACCTTTACAAATGCTCCTGTCACATACTTTTCCGGGTCGGGATGGAACAACAACGCAGCAGCTCGTTTCAGGTAATTGCCTTCATAGAGCCGCAGCTTTTCCAACAATCCGTGATTGTCATCCATCAAGTCTGCATCATCCATGCGTCCACTCCGCTTGGCATACTTGCGGAACAAATCGAATGTGGTGTTATCCAAATCTTCTGCCTTCAAACAAGGCACTGGTACACCGTCCCATGTTTTCCCTTGCTTGCGAAGCATGAAACGATCAAGTGCAGCCCCTTTCAGTTCCTGATTGGTCGCACCGCTTCGCTGGTAATACTTTCCTCGGAAACTGATGGGATAAGGATAAGCCTCTGTTACAATCTCCAGATATTGCTTTTCATCCTTTTCTCTCAAATTGACTTCCACCAAGATACCCATCATGTCGCGTACCTTGTTCGGAATATCTTCCATCAACTTCTTGGCATCCTGTACACCACACACTTCTCCATTGTCCTTTATACCCACATAAAGGACACCGCCTTGTGCATTGGCAAAACCACAAATCCATTTCTGGTATTCATCGCGCCAAGATTCTTTGAATTCTATATGTTGAGATTCGGTTTGCATATTGCTACATATATAATAAATTTAGTTTAATGGACGATATAACATTTCATAGTTAATAGAAGCGTTGTCTATATACATGTCATATTCCTGTATTTCTTTTGTTTGTGCAATTATATGCAATTCGTTTTTATTTTCTTTGGATATATTTTTGCCATAATAAATAGCATGCGGTTTTAAGGGGATGCAAGAATGGTCTATCTGTAGTATATTACGGGGAGATGCATCAATCAAACGCCACTCTTTTTCGTATTCCCATTCAGGGGATTTATGTAATACACATTTAAATTGGGCAAATATGTCAGGATTATCAATAGGCATACCAAACATTTTTAATAATAAACAAAAGTAATAAGATGAAGCATCAAAACGTTCTTTATTGTAAATTACAGGAAATATGGCAATATTTTTCATTGGTGAGTTTAATAATAATTGAGGTCTATATTCTAATGCAAAACCCTGATGTTCTTGTGCATAATGACTCCACATTATTACACTTTGTACTGATTCGCAAAAACAAGCTAAGGTTACACTCCTTTTTACTATCATTTCAATAACAGAAGATAAAGAAGCAATCCATGTAAGAGCATATTCTCTGTTGGTATTTAACTCTTCCATCAGAGTTGTTATGTCTTCTGCAGAAATGAGCTTATTACGAATCATTTGCAGAATATCTTCGGGAAATGTATTCTTTATAAAAGAGGGGAAACCATTGCTTAATATATGATTTTTTAGCAATAAAACATGATCAGTGCACAAATGTTTAAAATTTTGTTCTATACTTTTTACATCATAACGCAATAAAGTATCATACGGGTCATTAAATTTATCGGCAGTTACAGCATAAACTGAATCTTGTTTAAAGGCTTTGATGTTATTGTCATTACATTGACGGTATCTGAACAATTTATCAGGTATTATTTCTTTGATGGCTTTATTTATGGGTAAAGTTCTATCTATGAGTTCTTTTTGTGTACAACTTTCCCATTCTGTTGTTGTGTTTAAAATATTTGCAAAATCTGTCCTGTTCATAATGTTATTTGTTCTATTTCCCAAACTTGAGTTTCGGTAATCCTTTTATAATCTTTAGTATCTGTACAGATATTAATCATACAGAACAAGAGATTGAGGATATTTGAGAATACATATCGTTTCTTCTTATTTTATTGTAACAAGAAATTGGCAAAGGTTATTAGCTTGACTGGTAACGGTATAGAAACCTGTTGCTTTCTATCTTGTAATGCCCTGTATCAATCAAAGAAGCTATTCTTAGCAGTAAAGATACCAAATAAAATTCAGAAGTAATCTAAAACTTAGCATATTTGTAGGCTTAAGTGAAAAACATCTATTGTTAAACATTAATGGCATTTTGAGCTATCAGTAAGGCGGTCTCCTTAATACCGTCTTTATCTTCATCCTTAATAACATTCAACACCTTGTCTGCAAGCCAAATGGAAAGCATTTCGTTTTCATCAACATGAAAGAACCTAGCCAACAATATCACATGTTCTCGCTTTGCTCTTCTTTCACCTCGTTCAATTTTACAAAGCAACGGCGTGTCAATGTGCAAATATATCGCCAATTGTCTTTGTTTCACTTCATGTTCAATTCTCAATGTCCTTATTTTATCTCCTAATATCATGTTTATTTTTTACCAGAAATCTTGATCTTTGTAAAGTAAGTTCAATCTATTAAATATTCAAACAACAAACGCTAAACTCCGAATTTATTGCATCTAAGAATTCTTTCGATTAATATCGAAAGACCGTTCAAGTTCAAATTCCGGTCTTGTTAAAAGGATTGGCATCTCTTTCTTCTGAGATAAAATCGTTTCTACAGAAGCGTTTTTTGCCCTTGTTGAAGCCCATTGACGCAAAGCTGAAATTTGTTCTTTCATTGTTGTAGACAATGGAACAGTTTTATTGATAGCGTCCATAAGATATTTAGCTTCCAATTTAGGATTTTCAGGATTGTCCACATAAGCGGCAAACATTGCTTCTTTAATACACTCTTCAATCTCTGCGCCGTTAAATCCATCAGTTTTTTTACTTAACATCTCCAATGGAAAGGTTTGTGTATTTTGATTTTTCTTTATCAAATGTATTTCAAAAATTTTTCTTCGCTCTTCCTCATTAGGAAGATCAACAAAGAAAATTTCATCGAATCTTCCTTTGCGTAGTAGTTCAGGTGGAAGAAGGTTTATATTGTTGGCTGTAGCAACAACAAACACCGGAGACGTTTTCTCTTGCATCCATGTAAGAATTGTCGAAAATATTCTTGATGTTACGCCACCATCAGTCGCTCCACTTGATTGCACTCCGCTTAAGCCTTTTTCTATCTCATCAATCCACAATACACACGGTGCAACAGCTTCTGCCGTTGCAATCGCTTTGCGAATATTGTCTTCACTGCTTCCTACCAATCCTTGGAAAACTTTACCTATATCAAGTCTTAATAAAGGCATATTCCAAAACGAAGCAATTGTTTTTGCTGTCAGACTTTTTCCGCAACCTGGAACACCAAGCAAAAGCAACCCTTTTGGTTCTTGTAATCCAAAATCTCGTGCTTTCTTCTCATAGGCTTTTTGTCTCTTGAAAAGCCAGTCTTTGAGAACTTTCATACCTCCTACATCTTTCAAATTTTCATTTTTGGGGAAATAATCGAGAATGCCTGATTTACGAATAATCTGCTCCTTCTCCGATGATACTGTATAGGGTGCGTTCTCTCCTAAATCATCCTTTACTGCTGCAAGACAAAAAGCAAGATCTGCTTCCATTGAAGTCATGCCGAGTGCTGCGTCAACCATTCGGTTACGCATTTCTACGCTTAGATTAATCTTGCATTGCCGTTCAACTTGAATCAATGTCCGTTCCATGTCAAAACGATCTGGTAACGGAATGTTTAAGACCGTAACATATTTTTCAAGTTCAACAGGCAGTTTATATACAGCGGAAAGAATTATAGCATGAGTATTTGTGTGCTTTGCTCGTTCTGCAATAGAACGAACATAGAACTTTACTTTTTCTTCTTCAATGTGATTGTTGAAATCCTCCAATATAAAGATGTCTTTTGACATTTCCTCATTTTTGTAGATGTATTTCAATACCATCTCTGCATCATCATATTCTTCTCCGAGATACTGATGTTGCCCGTCAATCGTAATCAGATTTAATCCCTCAACGCAGTTCCAATTGAAAAGTCTAACCTCTTTCTTTTCACTGCGCAATGAGTTTATGATTCCATCTATTTTTTGTTTAGTACGGTCATATTCAAAACTCGTAAGGTATAGTACAGGATAATAGGCATTTAGCATATCCTTGATTTTACTGTAGATTGCTTCCATTATTTATTTTCAATTGTTTGAGTTATCACCCTACGTGGTTTCATTTTGTTCAGATACTTAGCAGGGATAGGTTTCTTTGTCATAATTCGCTTATTGCCAAGTAATTGCTCCAATACATCCATTGCATCATGTGCACGTTCGTTCACATCATTTGGCAAATAATCTGAATCCGTTACAATTGTACCATCTTTCAAAATTGTAAATTTTATCTGAGCTACAGGTTCATTTTCGTTCTTGTCTTTTGAACGACCAACCATGAAAAAACAATATACTTCTTCGGTTGTAGGTGTAAAATGGTCGTTGGGCTTATAATTAAAGCCTTTTTTCTTGAATTCCTGAACAAGAGATTTTTTTGCATACGCTGCATTTAGAGCATAGAATTGGTTTTGCAATTCCTCTACTTTTTGTGTAGCATTTGGCATATAATAAGTATTATAAGTAACTTCATTTGTAGTAAGGTTCAACTTCAATGCAAATTCACCATACAATTTAGTTCCTTGCTTTGCATTGGTGACCATCAGTTCATTACCAATCACACGATAGGTCCATCCCAAGGCATCACATGCAGATTTCAATACCTCCACATGCATTACCTGAGGGTTTCTGATAAATTTAGATGATTCAAATCTAGACATACTAAGATAATTGTTTTACTACGGTTTCTATGTTATATCGATTAACCTGCTTGAGAAATCTATTTGCTTTTTTTTGTCGTGCAATAAAACTCTCTTTATCATTGAAAAGCGTTGAGAACCTAAATAAATAGCCACCTACTCCCAAAGATAAATCAAATGCATTTTCAACTGTTTTTGAATCAGTTACACTTATCATTTCTAATATATCAACTAATTCGTCATTATCAACTATATTATACAATTTAGTATTAAGCAAAGTTTTCTTAATTTCTCGATTAATAAAAGAAAGACTTAAAGCGGCAATATATAGAGAAAGTCCTTCTATTGTCGCTTCTGGAGTTTTGTCTAAAATATTGGTCAAAAATTCTCTATTTTCAACAATTCTATTAACTGTTGCACTCGGCTTTTGAAGATAGGATTCTTTATTGCGATTTGGGAAAATTTTCTTCTCTTGAATTTTATTCAACGAATCTTTGTAATCGCAAAGTAACTCCATCATAGATGGGTCATCAATACTATTATTTCTCATTTCAGTTTCAATATTTGCTAGCGAAACTTCAATGCGTTTCTTCTCTTTAGGGCTAAGACCTGACATGTTGGAAGCAGCAACCAGTTCTTGCTCAATTTTTGCAAGTCGTTGTCTTAACTCACTTTTGGTGTTAGCCAAAGTTTTTTCTTCCAGAAGTTCTTCAATAGGTAAGAATAGCTTATGTATTTCTGAATTGTCAATTTTTAGGAAATAATCAAGCTTTTCATTCTTGTAGGTTGATGCTGCAAAATCATCTAAAGCCATGATTTGACCTTTGATTCGTTCTGCATAAATAGCGGCAAATTCATACTGATAGTCTATATACTTTTTTCTAGCAACATTATAATGAGCTAAAGTCATTTCTTCTCTTCTTATGTGAGTTTGCCCTTCAGAAACAGAAAACGACAAGACATTAAAACTTCCAGTAAACAATATTTGCTGATCTGATTTTACCTCAATAACATTCTTTATATGAAATTCGGGTAACTCTACAAAATAGAAATTGGGATATTGTTCTTCTAGTTTATTTATAAGCTCTAGAGCATCGTTGTCGATATTTTTAATTATATTACCATTTTCATTTGTCTTTGCTTTGCCTGATTTAGTTATGCTTGGAGCTGAATATGCGACAAAGACACGTTTGTTCTCGTCTTGTAGAAATTCTTCAATAGCAGGTCCACGTTGATTAACAAAAACCGAATGACCATTGTTCTTTTCTGTTCCTTTAATCCACGGACTTATAAGCCAAATTTCATCGGGATTGTCTTCTTTAAAAATCTTTTGCAGCTCAACTTCAAATGACAAAGAGTCATACAATGCTTTTTTATGCAGCCGATTCTTATCAGGAGTTTTCTGAACAGTAACGATTTGCTTCTCTTTCCTGTCATCATTTTGTGCCTGTTCTGCTTCCTTTTCTTCTTGAATCATTTGCTGTTCAGCTTCCTTCAATTCTACAGGAATCTCCGCTATAGCCGTTTCTATAGCTTCACCCTCTAAAACTTTGGTTTCTTCATCATTCTCACATTCCAGACGAATACAATTAGAAAGAAGTTCTGCTTTCAAGTTATCATCTTTGTTTATTTGCTCTGCAATAAGTTCATTCAGCCCCTCTTGTTTTTCATCATATACAAAAGTTCGCACTTCACCTGTTGCAACATTTTGCACGAAACAAACATAAACTTTATAAGATGCTTCATGCCCTTCGTTCCATATTGCACTTTCAAGAAGATACCTGTTTTGTGGGTAATGTACATCTTGTGCCTGACATTCTGCATAAGTTTTTATCTGTTCCAAATCCAAATTCAGATTGTCACATGGAGTATTTATTTCTTCGATACCCTTTACATTATCACCTAAGCAGTTCTTAATATTCAGCCATGTTGGATGTAAGGTGTCAACAAATATATCGAAAGACTTTGTGTATGAATCAGGACGCTCTCCTTTTTCTGCATAAGCGCGTCCGCCATCAGTCAAAGCCAAGCAACTGTCATCACCTTCAATAGCATTAAAACTTTGTAATGTTGCTATAGCTGTACGCAAAATTGATTGTTCAGCCTTGTCATTAGCAACATCAAGCCCTAAAATTCTTCCCATTTTTTCAAAGGAAGCGGTTTCATCAACCAGCAAAATACCCACGATACCCTTTTCTAACGCTGTAATCTTGGCTGGGCGTTGAGTCTTACCTGTATAGGTTGCTTTCACAAACTTTATATCATATGGAATATAGCCAAAGATTCTTTCTGAAATTTTCTTTGCAGCATAGACAGCCTTTGCGATTCGAGTACCAATAGGTTCATCTATCTTTGTAGAAATACCCTTTTTTATTGCTTTTTTTATCTTATTCATCTTACTGCACTCCTAATTGTTCAACACTTACAGTTTTCATATTTGCTATTGAAGCTGCGTAATTGTTATTACTCTCAAATTGTCGTTTGTTTCCCACTACAATTAGCAAACGTTTTGCACGTGAGAAAGCTACGTTAATACGTTCTATTTCCTTTGCAAAGCCAATGTTGTTCTTTGCATTACTACGAACCGTAGAGACAATAATTATATTGCGTTCCATGCCTTGGAAACGGTCAACAACATCTATTCTATAGGCTTTTCCTTTGTATCTTTTCTTTATTTCTCGGCTTTGTGCACTATAAAATGTTATAATACCGATTTCTTTGTCTTCAGGTTTTTCTTGGGAGTTAAAAAATTCCTTATAGCCTTCTGCTTGTTCAAGAGCTTTCAGAACCAAATCTATTGTTTTGAGTTCTCCTTCATTTTTGTAACCAGGATTCAATGCAGTTTCAGGAGTTTTGACATCTATCCAAACGGCATGTGTTTCTGGACTAATGATAGGATCCATTGAGATACCATGCCAACGGCTACCTTTATTTTTCAAATCAGGTATATCCATAGATTCAATTATACCACATTTTAAACCGCCTGTCGCAGCTAATTCTTCCTGATAGAATTGCTTAATCGTATTCATAATTTGTTCATGCATACGATATTGTGTATCAAGAGTTGCCACAATGCTCTTGCGGACTTTCGCAGCAGCCTCAAATAATCTCTTAAATTGAGATTCTGCTTTCTGCAATTTTTCCGCTAAGTCCTTTTTCCCAATTTTCTCCAAAGCACTATCAATTGTGTCTTCATCCATCATCGGAGGTAACTGCTTGTGATCTCCTATAACGATTATTTTCTTTCCTAATACAAGAGGTACTGCCATTTCCAATGGTGTTGCTTTACTGGCTTCGTCCATAATCACAACATCAAAGAACATATTGTTGCGGTTGCACTCACCGAACATATCAACGTATGAATAATAAAAATCTGGAGAACCACAAATACTACATGTCGCAGCAACAAGATTGACATTACTTCTATACAATCGGCTAAATTCCGTTCGAGAATATTTGTCTTTTTCTATAAGTTCCGCTTTCCATGTGCTCACGGCTTCCGCATATTTCGGGTCATTTGAAACCTTGTTGACAATACGGTCAATCCACATATTAGATGCATTGTCTGCTGTATCAAGAACTAAATCTTCTCTAACAGAATACTTTTCTCTCCCTTCACTCCAACTTCTTATTATAGGCAAGGAGAAGCGACGTCCTTCTGGTTCTAACTTTTCTATCTTACCAATACGCACAGGTCTAATGCCTGCTTGTCCTTGCAAACGTTCAAGGGCATTGTCAACAGCAAGGTTTGTCTGAGAAGTCAACAAAATCCTACAATCCGGATTTCTTCGAATTTCTTGCCATATAATTTCCGCAATAACTGTTGTTTTACCTGTTCCGGGAGGACCTTGAATAAGTGCCAAATCCTTTGCAAGAACTGATTTTGTCACCGCTTCAAGTTGTTTCTCATTTAGATTTCCAATCTTATGTGCACGGATGTCTTCTTTGACCTCCTCTATATTGACAACCGTTTCAGACGCATATTTCGGATCAAAAATAAAATTGGGTAAATTGGGGTTTATCGGACTTTGATTGTATTTATTGGCAGGCTTTAATATACGTTTCATGGCAACACTTTGACGCGTCAATTCTATCGTCTCACCCATTGCAGGAAATTGGATGTAATCTCCAGCGGAGATTCGGAATTCATTGCCTCGCATTGTTTCCAACATTTCATTATTAACTTCTATTATAGCATAATCGCGACATCTGCGAATGCAAGTGCCTAAGTTGTAACTGTTGTTTTTTAAGTAAGCTTGTCTTCTCCGTCTAACAATTGTTGCTTTTGAGTAGTGACTCGAATTCAACTCTTCCTCATCTACATCGTTTAACTTATCGTATTCTTTGCCATTAATGTAGTTTACACTTTCATTACGGAAATCTGATTGCAATTTGCGATCTAATTCCTGCAAAAGCGAAAGATCTTCTGTCAACGACCAGCTTGTAACACCTTTGTTGTTATTGTCATCATAAGTTATTTTAACACCATGTATTGAAGTCAACGACTCTTGAAGAATCTTTTCTATCTCATCACGCTCATCTATATCTTCAAATACAAATTCAAAAATCAATTGTTTTGCGTCGCGACTAAGTTTGTTTTCTATGAATTTTCCCCTTTTGTCTGACAAAGCGACATTAACTCTTTCAAACACGCTACGCCTGTATTCTTCATTCTCGCAAAGAAAATCAATTTTAGCAGTAGGGGCGTATTCTGGTACTATAGCATTAATGGAAGAATCTAACTGTTCAAGAAAAGCATCCTTTATTGAATTGTAATCCTCTTTCGACTTTGGAGAGAAAATAACACAGGAACGAGGAACATCAATTACGATAGAAGGATTACCATAATTCTTGAGTTTTAACTCTTGTAATATACTCTTGTTAATTTGTGGCGCAAAAGCATAAAAGAATGTGCTATTTATATATTGGTTTTGATAACGCTTACGAACCTCATTAAACAATTGACCGACAGTTTTAAGTTCGTTGTAATCATTGATAATCCAAGAATATGCGTTACCTTTTATTGTCGCTCCTTCAATTTGTATGTTTATGTCTATTTGGTTGGGAGCAACATTCACCATGCAACTTGAGAATCTCATGTTACGGAATATACCCAAATCCACATCCAATGGGCGTTTTGATGAAACCACGAAATGTTTTCCGTATGGTTTTATCTGAGTCTGCTCAGGAAGATTTCCTTTCAATATCTCAATATCAACAGAATCTTCTGTAGGTACAAGAGGCATGACTATTTTTGTGGTGTTTACCACAGTAGCAATCCCATGATAATGAGTATCAACAATCTTGTTTAAAATCTCAACATATTTATCATTGTCTAAATGAAATTCGCCATTTCCATCTTTATTAATAGCCACGCCAAAATTTGCAAGTTCCTTATCAATTGAAGAGATTATCTCATTCAGTTCATTTTGGTCTGATATAATAGAGATAGATCCACTTACAGTATTAATAGGGGTAACTTCTGCAGTATAGCAATAATCTCTACCTATAGTTTTTATGTTATCTATTATATCATCTGGAATTATCTGGTAGCTATCAAAAGATATTAAACATTCTCCATCTTCTATGTTAATTTGAGCCTTTTGGTCGCACTTTCCATTCAATTCTTCCGATATGGCATTCTTTAAGTTTTGCGCATAGCTTTTCATGTCAAAGTCCAATTGCAACAAACCGCCTTTTTGTTTGCTGACAGACTGAACTCTGATAAGGTCTCGTTTGTTTTCAAGAATGGCATTTAGACCATCAAGATAGGCTTGCCACATTTCCTTGTCTTCCTCTATTTGAATTTCAATTGGAGGAATAGGTAAACTAAAACAGTCGGTGATAAATTGAGACAACTCATCCACATGACCAAGCCAGTAGGCCCCCGCTCCACTTATTAATTTGAAAGGATCTTCGCCTAAATTAACAAATTTCACATTACATGTTCTTACAATGTATTCTCCATCTTCTGGCAAAACAATATTCTTCTCAGAAAAGCGCGGAGATGTAAGAGAAATTTTATCCCTCCATAATTTGGCTGTCATACATAAACATTTGTCATCGAATTTAACAGCCAACTCTTCGTAAATTTTGTTTTTACCTTTTTGGCGCCGATGAATAAATGCACATTCATGGACTCCACTTACTTTTGATAGTGAATCTTCAAATAGAATAGCTCCATCTTTATTATTATACTTAATATCATCATCAGAATATCTTACGAACAAAGGAAGAATTTTATTTTCTTCAATGTTACTGTAGATGTTTGATGTGTCCTCTCTTATATCTAATTCAGCCATAGAGTTAAAAAGTTATTATAAATACACTATACTAACATTCCTGTCAAATATATTAAGTTGTGCGCGAACTATCTCATCATCTTCAACCATAAGTATCACCCCATAATTTTCAAACGATGCAGCTTCCAATGGCGCACCCATTGCCAATGCATTCTCGTCATATCCGAAACCACGTAGCTCTACAATATTGTTTTTCACGTTTACAATTCTCATTCGCTTGGGAGTCATTTGGACATTATCTTTCCAAAAGGGATGTATGCCATCCATATTAAACATGGACACCGTATAGCCTTCACCTCCTTCAATATTATTTTCAATAACAAGACGACGGTGACAATTGTAATTATGACCAGATACGTTTTTACCATTCTGGAAACGAATGTGGTCTGAGGAATCAAATGTTATAATTCCATATGGCGGATAATTGTCCCCAGCCAAAATAGAGCTAATTATATTTTTATTCTCCATAATATATTGTCATTTCCTGGCAACAAAGTTACAGAGAATATCTTAAATTCATGCTGGAGTTCGTCGAAATCTACAAAATTAGCGCCCCTACACCATATTGTTGAATGGATGTCGAAATACAAATCAAGAATGGCACAGCTTGTAATAAGAAAAAACTATGCCATCCTATAATAACTATTCAATTTTAAGTTTCTCCTGCATCAGGCTGTCGGAAACAGCCTTCAAGTTTCTGTCGTAGCCATCAGCCTCCTGCCGTATCCATTCGATAGTTTCCTCGTTGCGGTGGATGTCGAACACGTCATTCAGCCAAAGGATATGATTGGCGCTGCAGCCTCCCCATGAACGGATGACACGGAACTTCAACGCATCGTCCGCATACTGGCGCTTGGATTGCCAAAACTCGATGTTACCCCAGATGGAAAGAGTACAAGCGATACCCATGCCGACCAAAAGTGAAAACACCTTACTTGACCGGATGTCAAAGCTGTGTCGGTGGATATGCTCCTGCGGCTCGTTTTTCTGTTCTTCCGGACTTCGGGCAAACATCTCTTTCAAATTCCGCAACAGGTGCAGAATCCTGTTTGATGCGTAAACCTCCGCTTCCGCGAACTTGGTCAGCATGGCTTTGGTCTGTGCCTGATGCTCCTTTGCGGAACTCTCGAACAACTCCTTTATGGGTGTCAAGTCCACCGTTGGAGAGTGTCTTTCTATTTGGTTGTTTGTTTCCTTTGGAGTGTTTTCCAACTTCCCGTTGATACCCTTGAGGTCATTCTTGATGTCCTCGAAGAGTGCATATACTTCGTTATTATCCATTTTTAGAATCTTATTTTACGTTGTTTCTTTTTCTTGTTCCTACGTTTTAATTCTTCCTCAAAATAGTTTTCATCCGCCTGAGCGTTTGCATTGTCCGGCATGAAAAGACCAATCGAGCTGTTGTACAAATCATCGTTGCCCCTTGATTCAGGTTGAAACGTGGGCAGTTCTTCATGGTGCGAAGACCGTTGCATTTCCAATCGCTCGGTATGTTTGTTACGTTCCAATGCAGCATCTATCTTGGAATAGCTGAACCGCCTGTCAATCTTGGAGCCGCTGAACGAATAGCCGTTCATGGTGAAAACTATACCCTGCACCTCGTCCGACTTGCCCTTGTACTTGAACTGAATTTCCACGCCTTGTTTCTTCAAGTTAGCGGCAAGAATGTTCCAGTTTCCGCATCTTGAAACCTCCGATTTAAGGATATTATAAAGCCCGTACTTGGTCTTGTCCGGCTCTTTCAGGCGGTGTTGTTTCACCTGTTCCTTGCCGCTGGCGAGATAAAGGCTGTACTTCCTTGTAATCTCCTTGCAGATGCGTGAGCTGCGTATCCGCTCGTTGCGGTCACTGATTGTCCTGCCATTATTGGCGATTCGGTTGAACGCTATATGCACATGCGGATGCTCCTTGTCGAAGTGGCGCACGATGAGAACCTGCGTGTCGGTTATCCCCATTTCCTTCAGGTATGCCAACGCCATTCCAGCCATTGCGCGGTCGGTCAGGCGGTGTTCATCCTCCTTATGGAAAGCCAACGAGATGTGTCCGACGGGCTTCGTAACCTTTGGATTCATCTTCGATTGCGCCTCGAAGCTCATGGCTATCGTGTCCTTGTCCTCGGCAAACAGACCGTCACAAACAAGGATTTTAGCGCCCTTTCCCTTGTCAATAATGTAGTTTACCACGCCCTTGAAACTGCTTCCTTTTACGATTTTAGCTATCATAGGAAGATAAGATTAAGGAGTTCTTCAATCCGTGCCACGAGTATGCGGCACTCCATCCTCACCGTGACGAAGCCTGCGGCGTTCGCCTTGTGCGCAAGTTGGTTCAGGTTGTTCGCCATGCCGCAGAGCTTGCGGACATAACCAGTATGTTCCGGCGTAAGCCGTTCCTTCACCTGCCCGTCCCTCATGCAACGGCGCAGGAACTCCCCAGCGGATATGTCCGCGCTCCGTGCCTTGCCTTTCAGCGTGTAGTAGTCCGATGTCGCCATCTTCACCGTTAGACGGTATTTCAGCTTGTCTGCCGCTCCCTTCTTGGGGCGGCCTCCCTTGTTTCTTCTTACTGTTTTTTGCTTATGCTCCATACGTTTGTTACTGTTTATAATACAGATACTCATTAGACCAACGGGATGCAGTTTCCACGGAGTTCATGAGTGGGAGCAGGCGGTTTCGGTATGCCCGAAACACAAACTTGCTCCCCTCAAAACTCCGTTGGATTGGTTCAGGGTAACTCTGAATTGCTCCTCGTTAATCCACTTCTTAATTCTCAGAGTTTACGCCATGCCTCGATGTCCTCCCCGTAGGTGTCAAGGTGCTGCCGTGCGATGTTCTCCACCAGTCCCGACACGCTCATCCTGCGCTCACCGAACATGCGTACGATACGGTCGAAGGCGTCGCGCGTGCTGCGGCTGAGAAATACGGGCTTGCGGTCTTCAATGGACGGAACAGTGAGGAAGGCTTCCTTGTACTCCTCCAACGATGCACGGCGTTGCTTGCCGCTGATACGGCGTACCACCTGCGGAGTTTCGTCCGCCTGTTCCTGCACGGCTTCACCTGCTTTTTCCTGCACAGCCCCACTTGCCTGTTCCTGCGTGTCGGCAGACTGTGGTTCGGGCTTCGGGGTTTCCAAACTCGGCTTGTTGCCTAAAAAGTCCTGCAATGCTGCATCCATACTTTGGCTGCTTAAATTCTTCTTCATACTTGTTTGAATTAAATGTTTAACAATGTTGGTCGTTGTGCGCACATTTGACCGATTATCGGCAGCAAAGGAAATGTCTGTATTGCAGGCTGTCAAGCAAATGGATTGGCTGTGGCAACAATGTACGGTTTTGCACTTTACACATTGCCGGAACGGTTCGCACTGCGCCGTTTTGCCATTGTGCATGAAACGGGCATTGGGAATTTTAAGGGCTTAATTGGAGCGGTCAGGGCGGATTTAAGTATATGGCTTTTTAGGAAACCCGAAGGACATATTTTCGGGCGGTATTAGAAACCGAAGAACGCCACGAAGTGCCACACCAACGCCAAATGCTGCCACGCTGATGTAAAGTGATTGGATTATGCCGGACTTCACTTTTCTTTGCATCACGGACGCTTGGAACAGACGTCACGGGTTCGGTGGATAACGCCACTCCCGACCACCTGCTGCCACAAGCTGCCACCTCATTGCAATTCCATTGTTCCATGCGAACAACGGATTTACTTTGCAGGCAAAACGGATTATTAACACTAAAATCAGTATAAGACATGAATGTAGTAATTATTTCGAAAGAAAAGTACGAAGAGATGGTCGGCAAGCTCAACCTCCTGTCCGACCGGGTAAATGAAATCCTCCGCAAGAGGGAAGGGAAACGGCTCAGCCGTTGGATGGATAACCAAGAGGTCTGCCAACAGTTGCGCATCAGTCCGCGTACTTTGCAGACGCTCCGCGACAACGGCACGCTGGCTTACTCGCAAATCGGACATAAGATTTTCTACAAGCCGGATGATGTGCAGCGCATCGTCCGCCTTGTGGAGGACAGACGCAAGGATGCAGCCTATCGTGGCTGTAGCATCTAATCAGACAACACAATGTACAACCACTAAATCCACTGTAAATTATGAACGACTTGATTCTTGCCGACCGTGAACTGGAGGTCGGCTTCATCGGAAAACTGGATGCCTTGTTTGAAGGCATCGAAAGAATGGACGCGGAGCACAAGGCTTCGCCAAGTAACGAACAGTTCCTGACGGACAAGGAGGTGTCGGCATGGCTCAAAGTGAGCCGACGCACCTTGCAGGACTACCGCAACAACGGGATGATTGCCTATTACCAGTTGGGCGGCAAGATTCTGTACAAGGAATCGGACATCGAAAAGATGGTGATGAGCGGCTATCGGAACGCATACCGCTTGGATACGTAAATCTGAGTGTGCAAAAACAAAGAAAGCCGATGGTCGGACAATTCACTTGTCGCCATCGGCTTTCTTTGTGTAATGTTATACAGCTAACATGTACACCGTGGGCTGGCTACGGACAGCGAAAAGGACAAATTTACAGGCTTTTCACGGCTTGCTGTGTACAGCCTTTCCATGATGAACTTTCGGAAAGCCATGCTTTCCCTGCTTCGTAACCTGAAAGCCACGGCAACCACCATTTCAAGGCTGTACACGTCATAGCAAATCCTGCCGTCTTGCCTGACGTGCCGCACCGTTTCCTCTTCCGACAATTCATTGTTCTTGTATATGGAAGCAATAGCCTTACGAATATAGCAGCCGAACACATTGAACGCATCGGACATCTCCGGCTGCGTCATCCAGACGGGAGCGGTCGGCATCATGACCGCCCCACTTTCAGTGATTGTGATTATTCCTCTATCCATAGTCCTTACATCGCATTAGAAAGTACATTTCGTACATTGGTCATATCACGCAGAATGGAACTATCCAGCACACGCGCATAGTGTTGTGTCATTTTTATATTGGAGTGACCGAGCATCTTTGCCACATTCTCGATACTCACACCATTGGCGAGGCAGACCGAGGTCGCATACGAGTGCCGCGCAACATGAGTGGTTAAGTTCTTCTTTATCAGACACAAATCGGCTATCTCTTTCAAATAGCTGTTCATCTTCTGGTTGCAGGGAACAGGCAGCAATACCTTTTTCTTTTGGCACATCGGATGGTCGGCATACTTGCGGAGAATTTCCAAAGGAATGTCAAGCAAAGGGATGTTGCACATATTCTTCGTCTTTTGCCGTGGCTTGCGAATCCACAGGTTGCCGTTTGCATCTTCTACAATATGTTCGGGCGCCAGTTGCTGCACATCAATGAACGCCAACCCCGTCATTGCTGCAAAGATGAAGACATCACGCACGATTCGGATGCGCTCCAACGGAAAGTCTTTGTGGTAGATGGTGAGCAGTTCATCCATTGTCAGAAACTCGCGGATAACCTCTTTCTCATGAAACTTGATGCCCACGAAAGGGTCTTTGCTTATCCATTCGTTTGCCAAAGCGAGATTGGTTATCTTTTTCAGGCACTTCATGTAACGGATAACGGTGTTCTGTTGGCAGGATTTCTCCGTTTTGAGGTAGAACTCAAAAGCATGAACCAACTCCCCGTTGACTTCTGTCAGCGGCAAATCCTCTTTCCCGTACTTCTGTTTGATAAGTTCTGCGAGATAGCGTTTGCAGCTTTCATAACGGCGGACGGTAATCAACGCATAGTCTTTCCCCACGAGGGCGCGGCATTGGTCGTTATGTTCCTGTATGGTGTTGATGAGCGTACGGACTTCTTCCGGCTCCTTGTCCTGTCCGAAGAACTTTTCCTGCAACAGACGGGCGGTGATGGGCTGTCGCTGTTCCTCCAATTCATTAAAGATTTGGTGGAGCTTGATTTTCGCATTTTCGATATAGGCATTCAGGTCGCACGCCTTGCGGCTTTTTCCACGGGCACATTCCTTCGCTTGATTCCATGAAGCAGGGTCTATGCTCTTGCGGATGTTGGTTTCCACTCGCGCACCGTTCACGGTGATGCGCATACATACGGAGGCTTCTCCGTTTTTCAGCAGTTTGGCTTTCTTGATGAAGAAAAGCACATTAAACGAGTTTCTTTTCATTTTCCTACAATTTTTAGTTGGACAAAAGTAGGAAACCATCCACGTTTTCTTGATACGCAAAACATTGCAAATCAGCGAAAAAGAATCCGGTTCGGTGGAGATTTTCGCTCCACCTTTTCCGCTCCACCTTTTGGAACACCGGAAGCGGTCATATTCCGCACTTTTTTGCGTCCTGCGGGAAAACAAAAACTCCTGATTTCGCTTGGAAATCAGGAGTTTACTGCTATTTACTTTTCTTCAAAGTGGTGCCACCAGGAATCGAACCGGGGACACAAGGATTTTCAGTCCTTTGCTCTACCAACTGAGCTATGGCACCAATCTTTCTCGTTTGCGGTTGCAAAGGTAAGCAAAGTTTTGAAGTTTACAAATATTTTTCCATTATAAAATGAATCAAAATATTTTTATCCATTTTTTCACTTATTTATTTGGCTGGTTCCTAAAATATACATATCTTTGCAACCGCAAATAAGAAAAATTGCATTCGGAATGTAGCGCAGTTGGTAGCGCACTACGTTCGGGACGTAGGGGTCGGGCGTTCGAGTCGCCTCATTCCGACAGAAGGCGACAAGCAGTGAAAATTGCTTGTCGCTTTTGTTTTATCTTCTTTATAACTTGCTGATATTCTACGGAATATCTTAAATACTTCATTCTCGTTATCTGTTCGATAATCGTCAACTTCTTTATCAAACAAAACACCAGTCGGGAACATCAATTTCTGCAAACTTTGACGACCGTCAAAACTAGCATTACTCCATAAATCTCCTAATTTACAAGATATTACAATAGCCTCATCTACAAATTTTGCCATGTTCGATAAATTTTGGTTCGCTTCTTCTAGCCCTTTCTTTATTTCTGCCATTTCCGCGTTCAAATGCTTATATGTGGTCTGATACACCTCATCACTGATTTCACCTAACCCATAACGGATTTGAAGTTTTTCCAACTTGGCATTACACTCCGTTCGGCTTTTTAAGAGCATCCTGCGCGTTTCCGTCTTCATATCATTATTTTCCTTAAATACCTTCTTAAACACTCCTGTAAGTACAGGAATAAGCTCCTGCGGTATCTGATAACTGTTTAATAACCCTACATATTTACTGTGCATTTTATCAGTACTATGATTACTTTTGCACCCCTTCTTATTGCACTTATAATAATTGCGTCCTCTCGCTTTAACCGTATAACCCGTTAAATAGCCACCACAATCGGAACAAATTACATGACGTTTCAATGGAAACTCATCTGTTATCTCACGATGTTCGTAACCCGCATTTGATAAGCCATTTACTTTATTGTATATAGCCTCATCAATCAATGCCTCATGTTTGCCTTTTATTATCTCATCTCCCAAAAGACTATGTTTAATATAGCCACAGTAGAAAGGGTTATGCAGTATCTTATTCAGATGCTTACGGTCTATCATTAGCCCTAAAGACCTTAATCTATCTACGATAGCTATATCTCCCAGTCCTTCATTTGCTTTCCACAAAAAAGCGTTCCGCAATTTCTTTCCATCTTCATTAACCGTTATGATATGTTCACGACCAACTTTCTTGCGGTCGTAACCCAATGGCACGTTGCCGAACCAATAGCCTTTCTTTAAACATTCCGTCATACCCATCACACATTTATCCCGCCGCAAATTATTTTCAAACTGATTAAACAGGAACAAAATATCTTCCATAAACGTACCAGCTGCACTGTCGGGGTCTGTTGCCTGTGTTGCAGAAATAACATATATACCTTTGGATTTCAAATAAGCCTTGGTAGTAATAGCTTCATTTCCTGCCCGACTGAAACGGTCGAACGAGTAAACTAAAATAATATTGATTTCTTTATCTTTTGCGACCTCTGCAATCATTTGACGGTACATTAGACCTTCCGTCTTAGCACTTTCATGCGTCCCACCAAATTCCTTTTTTATGGTTATGCCATTTCGCTCAGCATATTCCCGACAAATGCGTTGCTGATTTTCAAGGCTGCAATTATTTCTCTCCTGCTTTTCCGTACTGACGCGCGTCCATAACGCTGCAACCTTTCTTTCCAATTTCGAAAACTCTGTAATTTTCACCTTATTTTTTTTCATAACACTAGATTCTAATTATTTATTATATATGAGTGTACCTATTGAATACATAAACTCCAGCACTTGTTTTTGTTCTTCTTTACTTGTTATGCCTAATTGATTGAATAACTGCTCATAAGATTTTAATTCATCCTCACTAAACATTCAACATTATATTTTACTTGTGCTTCACTAAGCACTTATATTTGGTATTTGATAGCCTGCCAACAACAGCAAACCGAGAATCGGCAAATACCTGACTGTTGTCTTTCGTGTTTACTACAAACCTACTTTCTCAAAGGACGGCTATATTTTATCTTGTTGTTTAAATTTTTTCTGTTTTTCAAAATGTCAAAGAACGTCTGAATCAAATATACCTAAAAGAAAATTAAAAACCAAATTAGATGAGGCTCTTGCACTTTCGGATAGTATTGATAGACGTTCCCGTAATCTTAGATATATTGCGTAATGAATACCCCTTTTTAAGAAGTTTTATTTCTTCTGTATATTGTTCTCGTATAGTTTCTTCTGCCTTCTTGTATCCTATCTTTCGGCCTACCTTACCGCCATTTGCCCGATAATTCTTGTAACCGCTTTCTACTCTTTCCCGAATGGTCTTTCGCTCCATTCTTGCGACCTCTGCAAGTATCGTTATCAGAAATTGGCTCATGGCATTGACCTTACCGTCTTTTGTCAAGGTTTCGATATTGTAGTTTTGGATGTAAAGGCTGATACTTTTTTCGTTCAGCATTTGGATTACTTCCAGTACTTGGAGGGTATCACGTCCCAGTCGAGAAAGTTCCGTCACCAGTACCTTATTTATATGGTTGGCCTCAACATAGCTTACCATGTTCAGAAGTTCCGTCCTTTCTTTGTTGGATTTTGCTCCAGATATTTTTTCAGCAAACACAGCCTCAACACTCCAACCATTTGATTTTGCCAAAGTTGTTAACTCATTTATCTGTCTATCGTACTCCTGGACATTTGTCGAAACCCTTGCAAAGATTACTGTTTTCATCATAATTGTTTTAAATATCAATTTATTGTACCGCAAATATACATATAATATAATTGACCAGCAAATTTATATTGATTAAAAAGTCAATTACTACAAGAGATTTTGATATTTAAAACAAATGAGCTAACTTTACCACAATTAATAGAAGTATATGGAAAGAATCTTAGCCGAGAATGTAAAACGACTTTGCAAAGAGCAAGGTAAACAATTGAAAGACCTTGCAGCAAGTATGGAAATTGACCCTGCAAGCCTCAACCGAGCGATGTACGGAAATGCACGTCTGGACACCATTGAGAAAATAGCGAATGCTTTAGGAGCATCTATCAAAAGTCTATTTGAACAAACAGATGATGATGCTATAGAAGGTTATATTAAGATAAAAGGAAAAATCTATCAGTTTTATAACAGAGAAGAGTTGGATAGGATTTTGAGAAATAATAGTCTTTAAACTGCGACCTATAATAAAAAACTTCCTATCTTTGTGAACTAACAAAATTAAAATGCCTATGAAACATTGATTTATAAAGACATATAATAAAAAAGCGTTAACTTGTTTCTTGCTTTCAGAAAATCGCCAAATTAGAAGAAGCACACAAGATAATGAGGTAATGCTCATGCCTATGGCGTGGGCTTTTACTCGTATATGTGTGCATGGTGTTTGGCGATACCTCTGAAAGCGTAGACGAAGTTATTAGTCCACGTTTTTTTATTGTCTATACCTTCGGATTTTGGACTTATCAACTCAAAGATTTAATCTTAAAAAGTAAACATATGATGATGGTATTGAAATCCGTATTCAAGAAGTGTTACAAACATTTCAAAATGAAGATGATTTTATCTTGTTCACAGATTGAGTACGGTGCAGTAATGAAAATGAGTTACATCAAACTTTAAAAGAAGGGGCATTTATGAAATTAAGCGAAAACCTTAAAACAAACTTATTCGCCTTTTTAGGTGCATTTGTTTGCGTGGCGATTTTTATTTCTTTTGATAAATGTAGTCAAGAAGATAGTTCAAATGATACAAATTCCTATTATGAAAATAATGCGGGTTCTGATAATGAATCTAATAGTGAAAGTAATACCGTGTCTGTTTTGAAAACATGGGCTTTACAATCTGAATATTTGGATTATGACGATGTATCTATTAGAGAAGTTAAAAAGTTGCCTGAGGACTCAGACTTTGACTATAAAATATTTGCAGACATTGAACAAGGAAGTATCAAATGCACAATTTATCTGTTTGTGAAACTAAATTCTAGTGAAACAAAAATGTTAAGAGTGTATAAAGATGATTCTGAACTGCGAAAATCATTAATTGATGATGTTAAATCTAGACACCCAGATTGGGATATGTAATAGTGTTTAGAAATTAAATTAATATTTTAGATTAGAATAATACAAATAAACGTATCAATATCGTCATTTTAATTGATTATATTGATACGTTTTAAATTTGATACGGAAGTTATAATAATCAATAACTTATATCTAAATACTGTATCTTGGGAGAGGGGGTTGTTATAACCCTATGAAGCACGACCTAACAACTGCTCCCACATTATATCCTGTTTACCATACTTAAATCGAATAACACTATTCAGATGATAGAAGAACATATCCTCTAACAAGGCCTCATCTATCATATAATAGTTGAAATACAAGCCATGACTATCCAAATAGTCTTTGATTTCAGTATTATTCAAATGGACTTCCGTCCTGAACAGTTTGGTAGGATTATCATAAAAATTTAAGATGTATTCCTTACCAGAACTATTACTAATTTCCGCCAACTTGTCGTATGTGGTTACGGTCACACCTCGACTTTTGTCTTTTATAGCATTTCGCTGCTTGACATTGACCGTCATATACTTGTCTTTGTTGAGGCTACCGCTGAGTGTATAAGTGATTTCGGGACGGTCTTCGTCACGGTCTTTAACTTTCGTTCCATTTAGAATAGTAGTAACAGCCTTGTTTTTGATTAGCTGACGCAATGGTTTACTAACATTATAAGGAGTGTCAAGACACAAATCCAGCGTTGTAACATTATGCGGTTCCAGTCCTAGTTTAGTAGCTATGAAACCTAAGTTGTATTGGTCATTAGTATATAGGCTTCGATTGTTTAAGCTAATCCAAATCTTGGGACTACCATTGCTATGAAGATTACTTGGGTTTGCCATTTTACCAAGATTAAACTTTAACTGCCCGAATTCAACTTCATTGTCTCCATCTTTATATATAATGGTGTAAACGTTATCGTAGTATCTCCCTTCCACTCGAATTAATTGAAATTCGTAAAGGTCATAAATGTCACCATATTCAAGTTCACTTATCCTATCATAATGGTAACGGTCTGTGACCTCGAAACACACCGTTAAGGCATCTATTATTATTCTTCTCTTACATACTCGTTTCATTCTTTAATTGGTTTTCACTCTTGTTATTTTCAGATGGTTTATTGGGTATTGTCGCCCAATAAGCCTTCATGCTATCGCTGATAGCTTGCTTGTGAGTTTCGCTCATCGAGCGTCCTCGTAAGCTCTGACTAATACGTGACTTAGTCGTATCGTTCAACTGTCTAAATTGTCTTTTCATAATTTGCCTTTTTATATATAAATATTAGGTAAAGTCAGAAAAGTAGGTATAGTAACACCTTTTTTCTCATAATCTATAGCCTAGTGAAATATGGGAAACCGTTTTTGTACTATGCCTACTAAAAAAGTATATAGTTCGTACGAGATACATACGTCAACAGCCCTCAGGAAGGGCTGTTATGCAGGATTTGCTTATTTTGTTTTTACCTACCGTGTTATTTCAATATGAAAATAACCAATAAAATCGTGTATTTTTCGCAAATCTTCTATAAATTTGTTCGATAATTTGTAAGGGCTTTCGACAGAAGGCGACAAGCAGTGAAAATTGCTTGTCGCTTTTGTTTTATCTTCTTTGTAACTTGCTGATATTCTACGGGATCAACGTAAAAACTTGAGGGGTTAATTCAATAAATATTATCTTTGCCTACAA
>OOAO01000884.1_pt1 | contig 30173 bp, 27 predicted proteins | sample 1671821 | NCBI WGS metagenome assembly OOAO01 (sample SAMN06348196, study PRJEB24527) | human gut metagenome | biome: human gut; feature: ankylosing spondylitis patient; material: feces | host: Homo sapiens | place: China | collected 2015-10 | reverse complement strand
CCTTTGTTTTTCCATCAAAGTCCGCTTTCCCGACTTCGCCGCGCCATTCAAACATCTCTTTTTCGCCCGGACAGTAGAGTTTCCCGTTGTCCACGCAAATGAAAAGGTCGCAGTTTTTTATGCTCGACCTTTCATAGAACGCCGAATAGTCATAGTGGCTTTTGTCCCCGGCATTGGGTTTGTCCGTTAGTCCGAGATCGTTATCTCTTGCCGTGTGCCTTGAAATGAAGTCCAGAGTGTCCTCCGCTTTTGTAAACAGGCGATAGGGGCAGAAATGCTTGCCGCCGTATTCGAAGATCAGCTTATTGCCCTGAATGTGTTTGAGTACGGTCGCCTTATTGACCGCCCAGTGCGGCATACATTCCGTTTTTACTTCACCCATCACATCCATTCGCTCATACCGGGTCGGTTTCCCGTCATAGAGATTCGTGCAAAAAACAGCGCTGCCACGGCTGTTTGCCGAAGCGCCGAAGCCTCCCGTTACGAGATAAAGCTGCCGGTCGGCTCGCCGGTATTCCGGCTTGAGAACAGCGGGGTTGATAGCGATGACCTTTCCGTTGATGTCATTTTTGTAGTGGTCGGGGATACAGTCCGCTTCGGCAATAACCGTCACGGGAATATCCAGCTTCTCAACCTCTGACCGAAACAGTTCAGCGTCCCTCTTGATGCGCTCCGCAAAGAACAGCGCCGCATCAATATAATCGTCGCCAACGGCACATTCGGAGTATCGCTGAAAGATGTCGTTGCGCTCCACATAGCAGCACAGGAAGCGTTCGCCGTTCTTGTCCTGCTCGTTTTCGGCAAGGATGATTTCACGGGAGCCGATATTCACGGCACACAGGACGGTGTAATCGCCCACCATACGCTTTTCACTTTTCATAACCGCCACCTCAAATAATATTGATGACGATAACAACGCCGCCGTCACTCTCCCTGACTTCCTTTCGAGACAGTTCGGGGAAAAGGGACTGTACACGCTGCCTCGCTCTGCGGATGGACTCAAAGCACGGCAGTCCGTAGGATTTGTAGTTGTATGCCAAGTCCTCCAGCGGCAGCTCGCCGGCACGGAGATCATCGGCATAGCGGTTGTAGTAGCGGTAATACAACTTCATATCCTCATAACGGGTTTCCGGCGAATTCCGCAGGATCTGAAGCACTCTGCTTTCAACGGTATTGATTCGGTTCATTTTCTCCCTCCTTCGGGTAGTAGAAAAGGGGCGGAGTTTATCGCTCCGCCCCATAGGTGATTGGCTCACTTCCTGTTTTTCTTTCTTACCTGCAAGAAGATAAAGCCGCCGATAATAAAGGCTACCAGCACGATAGCCACGATGGTTTTAGGCTCCATCAGTCATTACCCTCCTTCTTCTTTTTCTTAAAGCCAACAAATGCTGTCACGGCAATGCCCACTGCGGACAATCCCGCAAGTGCGTACAGCAGTGGCAGATTAGTGGCGTCGCCGGTCTTGGGCGTATCACGCAGTACATTGTGCATCTCCACAATGGTGGTAGAGCCGGTCTTGACCGTCGCTTTCTTGTCAGCAGGCAGGACATACATCGCAGAGGCGGAGTTGCTCACCTCGGAGACGGTGTAATCCCCGATGCGGATGCCCTCAATGACGATCTCGCCCTTGTCGTTGGTTTCAAGGATAATGTCATAGCCGTTTGCGCCGGTAATGCGGAACGCAAAGCCCTTGATCTTGCCGTCCGAGGAAGTCTTGACGATCTTCAGGTTTCCTCGCATCGCTTCATTGATAAAGCCCACGCCCGCCTTGTTCTCCACCTCGCAGGTTTTTCCGTCCGTGTCGATCATCACCTCATACACGCCGGTGTCGAGGACAAAGCCCTCCGGCGCTTTGGTTTCCTTCACGAAGTAACGACCGTAGAACAGGTCTTTCATCTCATACGACCCGATTTCCTTTTCGGTCAGTGTGCCGAGCAACTCGTCGCCGTCGTCCAGCTTGCCGCTTCCGTTGCTGTCCTTGTAGACCTCAAAGGTCGCTCCGGTCAGCTTATTGTCGGGATATTCGGCATCCACCTTGGTCAGATGGATGTTGCCACGGATATATTTGTTGACGATCTTGATTTCCAACACCTGAGCGTCCTTGCCGATGGAGACGGGATAGACGGTATCATCCAGCACGAAGCCCGCAGGCTGTTCGATCTCACGGATATACCAAGTACCGTAAGGGATGTTTCCAAAAGAAAAGCTGCCATCTTCGGCAGAAGTGACAGTCATAACCGCATTTTCTTTTGTAAACTCGCCGTCGTCCGTGCGGAACAGGCCGATCAGCGCACCGCCGAGGGCGTTGCCGTCCTCATCGACCTTTTTTCCGGTAACGGAGCCGTAAACCAGGTCATTCTCAATGGCTTTTCCTTCATTGGCGCTGATTTTCACGACGGCAATATCCTGACCGGCGTATTCAAAGGTCACGGGGTACTTCGTATCGGACAGCAGATAATGACTGTCGGTGGCAAGCTCCTTCACATAGTAGCTACCAAGCGGCAGGTCAGTCTTGACCTTTGCCGTTCCGTCCTCATTCAGAGAGATGATCTCAACAAGACCATTTGCGGGAATGGAAGTGCCGCTGGCAGATACGATCTCCTCGGCGGCAAACAGCCCAAAGGAAATGTTCTTCATTTCACCGTTATTGCCAATGTCGAAGCGCTCATTCTGCTCGATGGTCTTTACAAGGCTGATCTCCACCTTCTGGCGCTCGTTCTCGAACGAAGTTGCCGTTTCGGTCACGGCAACATTCTGACCGGCATAGACAAGCTCGACGCAGTGAGGTTCCGTGTTGAGCACCATCCCGTGGGGTGCTGTGATCTCACGCACCTCATATTTGCCAAGGTAGAGTTCACGGCTCACCGCTGCGCCGGTTGCATCGGTTGTAACAGTGTCTACGACCTCGCCCTTCTGATTTCGGACAGTGCCGTCCTGCGTGATAATATCCTCTGCGGCGATGATCTCATAGACCGCACCGGGAAGTCCACGCTTTTCATACTGCGGCTGATAGATGGTGGGCAGTTCGTTTCCGCTTTCATCAACGCCGCCGATGACGGAAACGCCGAAGAACACCTCGCCGGTTTTTTCCACGGTGATGGTGCCTTTCTGTGCCATATTGGGCTTCTCCACTTTTACTACCGTAACCCCGCTTTCTTCTGTGGAATTATCCTCCGTGACATCGAAGTACACGGGCGTTTCGTCGAGGACATAGCCGTAGGGAGCCTGTACCTCGACAACAGAGTACCCCTTTCCAAAGGGCAGCTTTTCCGGCGTAACAAGAGAACCTTCTGCATTGGTGTAGAACACATCAATGGTGGTGGGCGTCGGGTAAGTGAAGGTCATTGTTACGGGGTTGCCGTCCGGGTCATAAATCTTGAAGCCCGCACCGGCGTAAGGAATAGTCTTTCCGGTTTCTGCGTCCTGCTTCACGATTTTGATGAAGCTGTTAAAGGGTGCATTGTTGATAAGGTAGCGATAAGTCGCCCCGTTTTGAGAGATGAACACATCAAAGTCGGGCATCAGCTCGCCGCCCTCCCACCCGGACACCTGATGGACGGTGTAGATGCCGTAAGGCATATCCTTGGTCTGGGCAAAGCCGTTTTCGTCGCAGGTGAGAAAGTCACGCTCGGTGTCCTCGGCAACCTCGTAGCTGCCAGCGGCTTTCAGATGCACCGCAAACTCGGCACCATTTTCGGGTGTTTCGATCTGCGTATCACCGTTATCGGTGTGCTTGATGATGGCGATATTGCCCTTTGCGACCTGCTCGGTCACATCATTTGCCGTCTGATTATGCTCCACGGTATAAAGCTGCGGCTCTGCACCGACCTTATGAACGGTGGTATCAAGCAGATAGCCCTCGGAGGGTGTGATTTCTCTCACCGTCCAGTCGTTATCGCAGATATACTCCTTAGTAACGAACTGCCCGTTTTTGTCGGTGGTGTAGGTATCCACAAGGGTTTCGCCCTTATAGATGCCGTAAACAGCACCGGCAAGAGAAGCATCACCCTGCGCCGTGCCGATTTCAGCGTCGCTCTTAGTAACGGTCACAGAAAACTTCTTCAAAATATTGAGGAAGCTGCGGTTCGTGACCTCATTCCAGTTGATAGGCGCAGACTGCGCTTCAGGAATGACATAGCGAACAGCAGTGTCCACTTCTTCCACGGTGTAGGGGGTGGAACCGGAAATGAGGACATCTTCAAAGGTCGCCACGCCGTTTTCATCGGTCACGGCATACTCGTCTACGGCAATGCCGGAGAGTGAAGTGCCGTAAAGGTGGAAGGTCACGCCCTCATTGAGATTGTCCTCCGAGGACTTCACGATCTGCAAATCTCCACGCTTGAGCTTGTTGTTGAAGGTCACGGTAGAAACCTGACCGGAAACCACCGTCAAACGGCGGGACTCCTGCGGCTCATACCTGTCGTAATCCATCTCGGTCACGGTGTAAACGCCGGGCATCAGGTTGTCGATCTGAATTTCACCTCTTGCATTGGTCTTGACCGTCTGATTGACCCCGTTGCCGGTGACGGTAAAGGTGAGGTTGTCCACCTTGCCGTCCTCGCTCGTTTTGACGATCTTGGCAGAACCGTAGGATACCTTCAGATTGAGAAATGCCTGCACGGGGTCCATAACGGTGGCTGCGTAAGTGACCGCATCCTGCATGGTTCCGTCAGGCCCATAGTGACCGTCGCTCCATACGACAACGCCCTTGCGAATATTGTTCTTGCCGGCGGAGATGGTCACAGGTTCCGCAGGTGCAGTCTTAGCGGTAATGGTCAGTGTGTCGCCATTGCTCGTAAAGATTATATCGGACAGGTTGCTGCTGAAGGTATAGTCCGATACCACATGATTGCTGTCGGTCAAGGTAGCTGTGTATTGACTACCGTCCCATTTCAGCTCGACAGTCTGCGCCTTGTTGGGGGTCTTGCTCATAAAGCTGGGAATGACCGTATGGCTCTGAACGCTGGCTTCGATGCTGTCGTAGTAAGCAGAGAATCGACTATACAGCGGGTGAGAAGTGCGGTACACGGATTTCACGGCATCAGCACTGCCGGGGTCAACATGGTTGAAGTTTGCATCCCGCTCTCCGACAACCGTTTCCCATACCAGCACCTGCGTAGCCATCATGTGCGCCATTTTGTCAGCATCGGATTCATTCTGCGAGCGCCAGTCGAGGGACAAGTCACCCTGATAGCCATACTGCATGATTCTGCCCAGCAGTGTCTTGATGGTATCGGCATCAATCGTGCTGTTGTAATCAGATGGATAGTTCTTCCAATAATCCTCGCCGAATCTTGTATAGGTTTTCTCCAGTAGACGGGGAACCCCCGGCTCGATGCAGTAGCAGGCAGGGCCATCGAAGGAACCGATGGTGTGCAGTGTGGTCATCCATGTTGCCTCACCGGAGGTCCAGCCGTTCATATAATGCAGCTCATCATGCCCCCAAGTGCCGCTGTAATCAAGATTAGCATCCCCACTGCGGGGGAAGCCAATGGAATAGGATTTTGCCACTTCGCCGGAAGAAGAAGCGGCAAAGGCGGTAATACCGCCGCCGAGAATGGTTGTGAAGCAGATCAGCAGCGCCATAAGCCCTGAAATGCTTCTGCGATAGAGTTTTTTCATTTGCGTACCTCCTTGTAGATATGAAAAAAGCACCGCATTGCTGCGATGCTGATTTCAAAGTGTTTAGTTTTATGCGTATCCGATGTAGATCAGATAACTGCCAGCGGAAACGGACTCATACCAGACCCACACATCGGTGATGTCCGCATCTGCCGCATAGCGATTGAGTCGGGATTGTATGTCCCGTTCCAGATAGATACAGCCAGCATCTGCATCAATGGGGTTGTCCCAGCAGTACACCGCTTCACTGTTCAGCGTAAGACCGACACTCTCGGCATAGCTCTTAGCAAAACTTATCCAGTAGCTGATGTCAAATGCCGGCTCTGTGGATTCCTGCTTGGGTGGCTCTGTGGGTTGTGCTTGATCTGCCGGTTTTGGTTCTTCCGTTGCCGGAGGTGTGGGCTGTTCTTTTTCTGTCGGGGCAGCGGTTTCCGGTCGGCGTTCGGACTCGTCTGTTTTCTTTCCAGGTTCGCTTGACTGTGGCAGCACTGCCGTGCTGTGGTCAGCCTGTTCGGGAACCTCTGTTGGTTGGGTGGCACTTTCCGATATGCTGGCCGTCGCTTCGACTGTGGGTTCGGTTTTCTCCTGTGCTGTGCCTTGGAGCTTCTCAGCCTCCGTTTTCTCTGTTGCCTGCGTCGGTTTCGCTTGGTCGGGAACTTCTTTACTTTCCGAAGAAGAAACAGAGGCAGGCTCTTTGGTGATTGGCGAGGTGTTGCTGCACCCCATGGTCAGACACAAAAGTCCGATGAGAAAAAGAACTGCGATTTTGGATTTCATACGCTTCACTCCCTTCGACCACATTCTACCCGATGAGAACTGCTCCGACAAAGGTGCGTTTTGAAGCGCAACTTTTCATCATACCGCCAAAACGCAGTTTTCCGAATTGTGCGAAGTCCGTTTGCTCTTAGATAGATTTAGCTTAGAGAGATAGAGATAAATCAGGAGATAGTTTATTTCGGATAGTCTGGAAGTTCCCAGGGGATGGAGTGTGAGGAAGGGGACGGCAGGAAACATACTCCGCCTGCATTTATCGGCTGTCACGCTCTGCCCGCTGACGAAGAAAGCGGCTGTAATGCTCCAGTGCTTTGACCACATAATCCTCCGTTTGGCTTACGGGGATATTCTTCGGGATCAGGCTTCGCACCTTGTCCCCACGCAGGACGATTTTCTCATGCTGATTTGGTTTTTCCTCGCCCATAATGGCGGACACCACCTCCGGCGTGAGCTTTCCATCTGTGAAGAACTTCCGCATACGAATGGTCTGATCGTGGGACGGGGTGCATTGGTTCAGGTCGATTTCATCAACCACCGCCCGTTGACTGTCCTCGTCCAAATAGGAAAGCTCCACCGCAGGACGCATTTTAATTTTGCCTTCGTCCACAAGGTCGAGCAGTTCAGGCACAAGACTTGTCAGACGGATATAGCGTTTGATTTGCGAGGTACTGTCACCTGTTTCAGATGACAGCTCAATGTTTGAGCGTTCTCCCGACAACTTCGGTCCCACTGGGTCCGAAGTTAAATCTGTGCGTTTTCCTTGACGGCTCATAGCTTCCAGCCGCATCTTATAGGCAAACGCCTTTTCTGAGGGAAGTATCTGCGACCGCTGGTAGTTGCTCTCCACCATCAAAATGGTGGCGGCGTCACGGTCAAGGTCTACCACCTCGCAGCGGAGCGTTTCAAATCCGGCAAGCTCACAGGCTCGTTTTCTGCGGTGTCCCGAAACAAGCTCGTATCTGCCGTCCTCCTTCTGCCGGACGGTCGCCGGGGTGATGACTCCGCGCTCCTTGACGCTCTCCACAAGCTGTAACATATCCTCATCGTCCCGCACCTTAAAGGGATGGTCGGGGAAATTGTCGATCTCCGTCAGGGGAATGTCCCGGATTTTTGCCAGCTTTGCGTCGTCCCGTTCCTCCTGCGTGGAGAACAGGTCATCGAGCGTGTTCGTGGGAAGCGTGAAGTCGCTCTTTCTGCCTGCCATCGGCTAACACCTCCTTCGTGAAATCTGCGTAGGCCTTGGACACGGTGCTGTTCGGCTCATAGGCGTATATGCTTTTTCCCTTGGACGAAACCTCTGCGGCTTTCACGGCAACGGGAATGGTCGTCCGGTAAATCCTGATCCGGCAGCCGAAGTTCTCCCGCAGCGCCTCCACGGTGCTTTTGGCGAGATTCGTTCTGCCGTCCACAAGGGTCAGCAGGATTCCGTCGATGGCAAGGTTCGGGTTGGTGTGCTTTTTTACCTTGGCAATCGTGGACAGGAGCTGCGTCATTCCCTTTGCCGGCAGATATTGCGCCTGCACGGGAATGATAACGCTGTCCGCAGCCGTCAGTGCGTTAAGGGTAATCATACCGAGGGACGGCATACAATCTATGAGGACATAATCGTAGTTGTCCTTTACTTGGCTGAGATAGTTCTTCATCACGCTTTCCCGGCTCATTGCGGTCACAAGGCTCATCTCCAGCGCCGACAGCTCAAGATTCGACGGCACAAGGTCAACCTTTTCCTCGTGGCTGAGAATCCCGGCAAATGGGTCTTGGCTTTCCTCGCGCATTACCGCCGCCAGCTTGTTGGTCAGCGTCTGCGGCAGACTGTCTGAATCCCGCCAGCCGAGGCAGGCCGTAAGGTCGCTCTGCGGGTCTGCGTCTATGAGGAGTACCTTTTTGCCCTGCATGGCAAGCCCGATTCCGAGGTTGACCGCCGTGGTGGTTTTCCCGACGCCGCCCTTTTGGTTGCATATCGCTATGGTTTTACAGTTTGGCATCTTTCGTTTTCCTCCTTCTTTGTAGATTTCATAGCCGCCTGTAATGAACGGCTATGTATATGTCCGCAGTATTTGTCCTCAACGCCCCCTGCGGCGGCTTTCGCCTTCCGGGAAACACTTGGGTCACGGTGTGCTGCACCGTGTCATAGGGCTTTCACCTCTGCCGGGTTCTCCGCCAGCTCCGTAGAGAAGTATCATTATCCTTCTGACTGTCATCGCCGTCCCGGTGGCAATCCGGGTTTCAGATCGGGGGTTCTCGCTCGTCCTCCGGTAAGGAGAAGTCACGGCGTACCCATCTTCGGGCTAATCATCAGAAGTAATGTCCCAAGTGCCTGTATATTCAATTTTCAAGGTTCACGAAGCGGCTCCCGATTGTGGTTGGGAAAGAACCCCTTCACTTACTCTGAATAAGGAAGCGATTTTTGAGGGTGTTTTTCAAAAAAAGTTGAAAAAATTTTTCGTGCCCCTTGGAAAGCAAAAAAGCCGCCCTTCCGAGAACGGAAAAGCGGCTTTGCGTTTGAATGATTTACTTGTTCATATTTATATAGTATACTGTGGTCAGGCTTATGGAAGGAGGGCAAGAGCTATGACGAACGGCAGCAACAGAAGCAAAGAGATAATAAGCAGGCTCGGTTTGTCCTCCCGGACTTTTTGCTTCATAACGAATTACGGTCAGTTCAGACGAAAACGGGGATAGTACAGGACTATCCTGATTTCGCGCAGGGCTGTTCGGTGAGCAGTTCTGCTTTTACTTTATATATGGGAGATGATACACGATGATTTATTTTACGGCAGACACGCATTTCGGTCACTACAATGTCATCCGGTTCTGCGACCGTCCCTTTGCCTCCGCCGAGGAAATGGACGAGGCGATGATTCAAAACTGGAACGATAGAGTGACCGGAAACGATACGGTATATATTCTTGGGGATATGTTTTTCCGCAGCACCAATGCGGAGGGAATCCTGAAGCGGTTGAAGGGCAAGAAGCGGCTGATCGTCGGCAACCACGACGGCTCGTGGATGACGAAGTTTGACTACGCAAGGTATTTTTTCAGCGTGGACAAGTTTTTGGAAACCTCGGACGGAAAGCGCTCTTTAACGCTATGCCATTACCCGATGCTTTCGTGGAAGCACGCGAAGCGGTCATATATGATCCACGGGCATATTCATAATGATACGAGGGCAGACTTCTGGCCGCTGATTGCCGCACGGGAGAATGTTTTGAATGCCGGTGTGGATATAAACAGCTTTATGCCTGTAACTTTTGATGAGCTGCTGGAAAACAACCGCCATTTCAAGGAAAACCCTTTGGCGGAAAGCTATACCTGAAATGAAAAGAGCCGCTTACTCCGATTGGGAATAAGCGGCTCGAACTCTATTCAGATGTATACGACCTTCAGCTTTTTTCGCTTTGCGCCGGTCAGCTTCACCAGCACATCGTCAACGGCGTCCGTGTATTTGCCCTGCCGGATAAGCGTGTTTTTCAGGTCTATGAGGGATTTGATAACCTCCGACCGTTCCTGCTCGGTCAGATAGATATGATACTTCTGTTCTTTCATTGTCCGGCACCTCCTGACGCTTCCATTATACTCCGGCAGTTGCAAAAAACGCAAAGATGCGATTATACTATATATATACTGATAGCAACAAGGCTCCAACCTTGCCGGTTGAAGCCCTGTTGCTGCCTTTGCGAATGCCACTTTTCTGTTCGTTTGAAATTATCGCCTTAGTGGGCTGTGGCATTTGCCGGTGCCGTATTGTTTTTATTGCTTCCGGGCGGTGATGTACTCGTCTCCGGGTCGCCAATAGGGGCAGCTGTCCGCCCGAGCGGTGAGGAACCGGACCATCTCGTCCTCGTCCAGATCCACTTCGCAGATGTAGTCATCGTACTCCTCGTCGTAGGAGTAGTAGACGCAGCTTTCACATTTTCCGCCCATGGCACAGCGCCTCCCTTTGCATACAGCTTCCATTTTCAGCATTATAGGTCAGACCGGGCAGTTCGTCAATCGGATGAAAGCCCCCATTTACAATTTTTTTGAAAAAACGGGAAAAATTCAAAGAAAAGTAATGACTTTTCTCTACCGTTCGGCTACAATAAGGCGAAAGAATCGAATAGGAGGACTTCCTTTTGAAGAAAATGTATGATGCGGTGGAGCGCTTTTGTGCGCGACATCCCCGGTTTGGCATCCCAAATTTGATGCGATATATCGTTATCGGCAATGTGGTGGTGTATTTTCTGTCTATGCTCAGCCGCAATACCGATGCGGCGGCGCTGGACTTTTTGGCTTTTAATCTAAACAGCCTGCTTCACGGCGAGATCTGGCGGATCGTGACCTACATCTTTGTGCCGGGATACAGCAGCCCCTTTGCCCTGCTCATTGCTCTGTATTTTTACTACTGGATCGGCTCGACCCTGGAGCGGGAATGGGGAACACCTAAGTTTACCTTATACTATTTGGGCGGTGCAGCGCTGACAGTGGTGGGCGTCATTCTTACCAGCCTTATCAGTGGCAACTACTATCTGACCCTGGCGGGAACGGGGTATGTGAATCTGTCCATGTTCCTGGCCTTTGCCGTGCTGTTTCCGGATATGACGGTGCTGCTGTTTTTTATCATTCCCATCAAAATCAAGTGGCTGGCCATTATCGATGGTGTGTTCTTTGCCATTGAGATCGTGGGCGCTATTCTCTCCGGCAATGTGGTGGGTGCTATCACGCCGGTGCTGGCACTGCTGAACTTTGCCCTGTTTGCCACGCCCTATATACACTATATACGCCGCCGGACCCAGTACCGCCATTCGGCAGGGGCCGTGAATTTCCGGCGGACAGTACACCAGGCCCAAAAGCAGCAGCAAACTGCGCCTTACCACCACAAGTGCGCCGTGTGCGGCCGCACGGATACGGACTATCCCGACCTGCAGTTCCGCTATTGCAGCAAGTGTGCCGGGTATCACTGCTTCTGCCAGGATCATATTTTCTCCCATGTGCATTTCACCGAGGAGCCTTGACGGATATAGCTTTTTCCGGTAGAATAGGGTAAATTGTGAGTCTGCCGACAAAGTGGTAAGATTTGCGATTACGGTGATAAGGAAGAGAGTGTGAGGGAAACCCAAGAAGGGTGTCCCTTACCATTCAAATCGATCGTTTTTGAAGCTTTTTCAAAGCTTCAAAAGCTTAGGCAGCGGGGCGAAGACTTTTTCGACACGCTGAATTGTGCTGTGAGGTAGAACTATGGCTAACGGATTTATTGACAAGGCGCGCATTACCGTTCGGGCCGGAAACGGCGGCAATGGGGCGGTGGCCTTTCACAGAGAAAAATACATTGCGGCGGGAGGACCCGACGGCGGAGACGGCGGCAACGGGGGGAGCATCATCGTGCAGGTGGACGACAATATGTCCACTCTGATGGACTTTCGCTATAAGCGCAAATATGTGGCCGGAAACGGAGTGGACGGCCAGGGCGGCCGCAAGAGCGGCAAGGACGGGGAGAGTCTGACCATCCGGGTGCCCCGGGGGACCCTGATCCGGGACGCGGAGACCGGTGAAATTATCAAGGATATGTCGGATAAAGAGCCTTTTGTCCTTTGCAAGGGCGGCCGGGGCGGCTGGGGCAACCAGCACTTTGCCACTCCCACCCGGCAGGTGCCTCGCTTTGCCAAGGCGGGTCTGCCAGGGGAGAGCCACGACGTGGTCCTGGAGCTGAAGCTGCTGGCGGATGTGGGTCTGGTGGGCTTTCCCAATGTGGGAAAATCCACGCTGCTCAGCGTAGTGAGTAAGGCACACCCCAAGATCGCCAATTATCATTTTACCACCCTGTATCCTAATTTGGGTGTGGTGTATGTAGACGATGGCGTCAGCTTCGTCATGGCAGATATTCCCGGCATCATCGAGGGAGCCAGCGAGGGTGCCGGCCTGGGCCACGACTTTCTGCGGCATATCGACCGCTGCCGGCTGCTGGTCCACCTGGTGGATGTCTCCGGCAGCGAGGGCCGGGACCCGGTGGCAGATTTTGATGCCATCAATGACGAGCTGAAAAATTATTCTCCGGAGCTTGCCCGGCGGCCCCAGATCGTGGTGGGCAACAAGACGGACCTTTTGCAGGATCCGGAGCAGCTGGAGACCCTTAAAAAGCATGTAGAGGAGGCGGGCTACAGCTTTCTGGAGATGTCCGCCGCAACCCACCAGGGGACGAGGGAGCTGGTACAGACCATCGGCCGGATGCTCTCACAGCTGCCGCCGGTGGTGGTGTACGAGCCGGAATATGTGCCCCGGCCTCCGGAAGTGGACATCTCCCAGCCGCTTACTATCCATGTGGAGGACAACACTTGGCTGGTGGAGGGGCCGTGGCTGCAGCGGCTCATGGCCAACATCAATTTCTCCGACTATGAAAGCCGGATGTATTTCGACAAGATGCTGCGCCAAAGCGGGCTATTTGACCGGCTGGAGCAGATGGGCATCCAGGACGGGGATATTGTGTCCATGTACAATCTGGAGTTTGAATATCAGCACTGATACCATAAAAAGATGCGCAGAGCCCTGCGCATCTTTTTTATTCCGGAGGAAAATCCTCCCGCTTTGCCATATGCATGATGGATACCTCATAGGCAGTGCGCTGCTGGGCTGCGCCGCCTTCTACCTTTATGTAGCTCCGGCTCTGGACCCGCCCCTCAGCGCAGAAGCCGTCGCCGGTCTCCAGCTCTGCGGCCTGCCGCGCCAAAAGGCCCCAGCAGATGACCGGCAGGTAGTCCGACCGGCCGCACCGCCGATTTACCGCCAGCAGGATGTCACAGATTTCCCGGCCCAAAGGGGTGCTGCGCAGCACGGGTGGCTTGCATACCGCGCCATATAGGCAGATGCGATTTACTGGGCTGGCGCCGGGCGTTAGTGCCAGATTTCGTGCAAAGACAGAGAGAATAAGCCGCCGTCCCTGGCCGCTGCGATTATTGAAGGATCGCAGCTGTCCTGTTACGGAGACAGTATCCCCCTCTCGCATTTCCTCCGGCAACAGGCTCTGCCGCACCAGCACAGGCAGCTCGTCACTTTGCCCGGAAAGACGGGGCACGGCCAATATAAAGCGGTAAAAAGTCTCCCCGTGGTTGGTGTGGGACGGTTCCGGGAGTGTAAGAACCTCTCCGCAGAGCTCCACGCGGTTATAGCAATCCTCCATGGCATTGACCATTCCTTTCGCTTTGACGGTAGATTTCCATGGAACACTATATGGCTTTGCTTCAGAGAATATACTCTTTTCAATCTGGAAAAAATGCGGTATAATAACCGTCAAATAAAAAACTACACGCAGAAAACGGAAGGAGAAATGACTGTGAGATATAAAGGAAAAGTGTACCGTCCGCCCAGCGAGGCCTACAGCCTCATTATTCAGGTGACCTATGGCTGCAGCCACAATCGCTGTGCCTTTTGCGATATGTACGATGACAAGCATTTCGCCATGCGGCCGATGGAGGAGATCCGGGAGGATTTTGAGCAGGCCCGCCGGGTTTACCGGCGTGTGGAGCGGGTGTTTTTAGCCGACGGGGACGCCCTGATGCGTAAGACCGATGATTTGGTGCAGATCCTGGGCCTTATATACGGCCTGTTTCCTGAGTGCCAGCGGGTGACCTGCTATGCCTCACCCACCAGCCTGCAGATCAAGTCCGAGGAGGAGCTGCGCCTGTTGCGGGAAAAGGGCTTAAAGATGGTCTATATGGGCCTGGAGTCCGGCTGTGATGCGGTGCTGGAGCGGATGGACAAGGGCCATACGGCTGCCCAAATCATTGCGGCGGGACAGAAGGCCCGCCGAAGCGGGCTGCAGCTGTCGGTGACGGCTATATCCGGCCTGGGCAGCCGGGAGCTGTGGCGGGAGCACGCTGTGGAAACGGCTCAGGCATTTAACGCTATGAACCCGGAGTATATTGGCCTGCTGACGCTGATGGTGGAGCCGGGTACGCCTTTGGAAAAATGGGTGCGCGAGGGGAGCTTCTATGTGCTAAAGCCCGTAGAGGTGATGCAGGAAATGGAGCTCTTTTTACAGCACATTGATAGCCCCGGCAGCGTGTTTCGTATGAACCACGCTTCTAACTATCTCACACTGAAGGGTACATTGAACCAGGACAGGGAGCGCCTGCTGCAGCAGGTGCGTCAGGGCCTTGCCGGTCGTGGCCTGAAGGACGAGTTTTTAAGAGGCTTATAAAAATCAAAGCACTGCAGCAGCAGCTAATAGGCACAGCAGACTACACTGCTGTGCCTTGCGGTTTTTTGAAACATGTCAGACGGTGAGCGCTGCTTAATTATAAACCATGAGGCCTTATTTCTCAAACCGTTTGTAATTGACTAACGTGAATTGTGGCCCTATTTTTTTTGGCACAGGGCTTTTTATCGAGTGTTGTACATTTTTACCGTTTATGATAAACTATACTAAGATATTTCTTCAAATGAGGTTACGCTATGGAACGCACACAACTGCAAGAGAATAAACGGGATTTGGCGGTGCTGGTGGGCCTGCGCTCCCCGGTGCTCCGGGAGGACAGCACAGACGAGGAGAGCCTGCAGGAGCTGGCCGCGCTGGTGGAGACAGCCGGGGGCCAGGTGGTGGGCAGCATCCTCCAGAGCCGGGATAAGCCCGACCCCCACAGCTTCATCGGCGAGGGCAAGGTAGAGGAGGTCAAGACCATGGTGACTTTGGAGAGTGCCACTCTGGTCATCTTTGACAATGACCTGTCGCCATCGCAGATCCGTGTGCTTACGGAGCTTTTGGGTGTGCAGGTCATCGACCGGAGTGGACTCATTCTGGACATTTTCGCCCAGCGGGCTAAGACCAGAGAGGGATGCCTCCAGGTGGAGCTGGCCCAGTATCAGTATCTGCTGCCCAGGCTGATCGGTATGTGGACGCATTTGGAGCGCCAGGCGGGCACCAGCGGCAAGGGGCCTATCGGCTCCAAGGGTCCGGGCGAGACCCAGCTGGAGACGGACCGCCGCCACATCCACCGTAAGATCGATAAGCTCAAGGAGGAGCTGGAGGAGGTGCGCCGGGTCCGCAATACCCAGCGCCAGCGTCGGATGAAAAACGAGATCCCGGTGGTGGCTATTGTGGGCTACACCAATGCCGGAAAATCCACCCTCCTAAACGCCATTACCGGCGCGGGCATCCCGGCCAATAACCGCCTATTCGATACCCTGGATACCACCACCCGGCTGCTCACCGTCAGCGACACCTTGGATGTGGTGATTTCCGACACCGTGGGCTTTATCCGCAAGCTCCCCCACCAGCTGGTGGAGGCGTTCAAGGCTACCTTGGAGGAGCTGGAGTATGCAGACCTGCTGCTCCATGTCATCGATCTATCCAATCCCCAGTGGGCTCAGCAGGCTCAGGTGGTGGATGACCTGATTCGTGAGCTGAAGGCGGATCACATTCCCTGCCTACGGGTGTATAACAAGTGCGATTTGGCTTTTTCCGGCGCTCTGCCCCGGGAGAAGGACAGTGTGTATATCTCCGCCAAAACCGGCGAGGGCATCAAGCGGCTTTTGCAGGCTGTGGATGAAAAGCTGGACAAGGGAACCCGCCGGGTGACCATCCATCTGCCATACGACAAGGCAGGGCTCTTAGACGGCCTATACCGGGAGGCCAAGGTGGAAAACGTGGAATACGGCGAGACCGTGGACGTTACAGCGGTGTGTACTCCCCGCATTATGGGCCAGCTGAAGGACTACATCGAGGGCTGGCAGGAGGAAAAGGAGGATTGGGAGCAATGACCGTGCAGAAGATCCCCTTTTCTGCTGCCCAGAGCGAGTTCACCGAAAAGCGCTCCCGGTTTATCGGTCAGGTCTGGCCCGTCTCCTCCGAGGAGGAGGCTCAGGAGCGTATCCGCTCCGCTAAAAAGAAATACCACGATGCCCGCCACAACTGCTGGTGCTACATCCTGGGCGATAATATCCTGCGCTATAGTGACGATGGGGAGCCCCAGGGCACGGCGGGCCAGCCCATGCTCAATGTGTTCCAGCGAGAGGGCGTGGGCAATGTGTGCTGCGTGGTCACCCGGTATTTCGGCGGTATACTGCTGGGAGCCGGAGGGCTGACCCGGGCCTATGGAAAGGCTGCCCGGGACGCCCTCTCTGCCGCCGGCGTCTCCGCCATGGGCCTGTGGGAGCAGGTGCAGCTGGAGTGCGACTATGGCCTGCTGGAGCGTGTAAAGCTGGAGATCGCCGCCGTGGATGGTATCCTGGATGACGTAGTTTATGCCGCCCGGGTCACGGTTACGGCATCTCTGCCCGGGGATGGCCCCCAGCGGCTGCGGCAGCGGCTCACAGAGCTTTCCGCCGGCTCCGTCACCTTGCAGTCCCTGGGCCAGGGCCTTCGCCCGGGTCCGAGAGAAGAAATATAGGGGCTGTATCGACCCGCCCGGGCTTGCGGTGAACCCGCAAACTATGTGTAGAGTGAGGGCACTTCACCCTGCTGTCGGGCAACGGTTATATCCCTTACGGCTGCCCCTGCTTTTTCCCTTGACAGATAGAAAATACCTGCTATAATAATGTTGGCTTATAAAAAAAAGAAAACCATAAGCATTTTTTATAGAAAATATTGCGGGGTATAATAGGACTGCCCATAGAGCGGGAATACTGCAGCAATGGTAAGAAGTAGTGCGCGCGGGAGCCCTGAAAAAGGGAACACTGCGGCACTAAAACCATGGTTTTTGGAGTTTTTTAAGGCTTTAAAAAACAAAAACAGCGAGGCGAACAGATGGATTCCGCACGCTGGATATTGCTCATCGGGAGGAACGAATATGAAGTATGATGTCATTATAATCGGCGCAGGCCCCGGCGGTATTTTTGCCGCCTACGAGCTGATAGAGCGGGATGCCTCTTTGCGTATTGCTGTCATTGAAGCGGGCCACAGCCTGGAAAAGCGCCACTGTCCTATTGACGGTGATAAGGTTAAAACCTGCATCAAGTGCAAGAGCTGCTCCATTATGAGCGGCTTCGGCGGCGCAGGCGCCTTTTCCGATGGTAAGTATAACATCACCAATGATTTCGGCGGCACGCTTCACCAGCATATCGGCAAGGAGAAGGCTCTGGAGCTGATGCGCTATGTGGATGACATCAATATGCGCTACGGCGGCGAGGGCACCAAGCTCTATTCCACCGCCGGGACCCAGTTTAAGAAGCTCTGTATCCAGCATAAGCTGAACCTGCTGGACGCCTCCGTCCGCCATTTAGGCACCGACATCAATTTCGTGGTCCTGCAAAATCTCTATGACCATCTGAAGGACAAGGTGACCTTTTACTTCGACACCCCAGTGGAGCACCTTTCGGCCCTGCCGGAGGGAGGCTACCGGGTGACCTCTGCTGCCGGGGAGATGGATTGCGACCAGTGTATTGTCTCCGTAGGCCGCAGCGGCAGCAAGTGGATGCAGACCGTGTGCAAAGAAATGCACATCCCCACCAAAAGTAACCGCGTGGACCTGGGCGTCCGGGTGGAGCTCCCGGCCGTTGTATTCTCCGACCTCACCGATGAGCTCTACGAGAGCAAGATTGTCTACCGCACGGAGAAGTTTGAGGACAATGTCCGCACCTTCTGCATGAACCCCAACGGTATCGTTGTCAACGAGAATACCAATGGCATTGTAACCGTAAACGGTCACAGCTATGAAGACAGCGCCATGAAAACCGAGAATACCAACTTCGCCCTGCTGGTGGCGAAGCATTTCTCCGAGCCCTTTGAGGATAGCAATGGCTACGGCGAGAGCATCGCCCGGTTGTCGAATATGCTGGGCGGCGGCGTTATCGTCCAGCGCTTTGGCGACCTGGTTCGGGGCCGTCGCAGCAACCAAAAGCGTATCGAGGAGGGGCTGGTGACCCCAACCCTCAAGGCTACCCCGGGCGATTTGAGCTTGGTTCTGCCCAAGCGCCTGATGGACGGTATCATCGAGATGATTTACGCTTTGGATAAAATTGCCCCCGGCACCGCCAATGACGACACCCTGCTTTATGGCGTGGAGGTGAAGTTCTATAATATGGAGGTGGCGGTGGACGAAAATTTGGAGAGCTGCTGCAAGGGCCTATATGTTATCGGCGACGGCAGCGGCATCACCCACTCCCTGTCCCATGCCTCTGCCAGCGGTGTGTATGTGGCCCGCCGCCTGACAGGAAAGTAAAAAAGAAGGAAAAGCAATACCTGCAAAAAATAAAAAAGAAAAGAGGAAAAGTTATGGCAGTATTGGAAGGCTTGGAGCCTCGTGGGGTACTTCATTGGTTTGAGGAGCTGTGCCGTATTCCCCACGGCAGCGGAAACACACAGGCCCTCAGCGATTATTTGGTGCAGTTTGGCCGTGATCGGGGCCTTGCGGTGCAGCAGGATGAGCTGGGGAATGTGATCCTCTGCAAGCCCGGTACCCCTGGCTATGAGAACGCTCCCGCCGTGATGCTCCAGGGTCACATGGACATGGTCTGTGAAATGGCCCCGGATTGCACCAAGGACATGGCTCGTGAGGGCCTGGATCTAGTGGTGGACGGGGACCTGATCTACGCCGAAGGCACCACCTTGGGCGCAGACGACGGCATCGCCGTGGCTATGGGCCTGGCCCTGCTGGATAGCAAGGATATTCCCCATCCGCCCCTGGAGGTCGTGCTTACGGTGGACGAGGAGGTCGGGATGAAGGGTGCTGCCGGCATCGACCTGTCGGGCCTTAAGAGCCGCCTGCTTTTGAACCTGGACTCCGAGACGGAGGGTGAGATCACCGCCGGTTGCGCCGGTGCTGCCAGGGTTGATATTGCAGTGCCTGTAAAGCGGGATACCTTCCCGGGAGAAACGGTGGAGATCACTGTCTCCGGCCTTTTGGGCGGCCACTCCGGCGCTGCCATCGACCGGGGCCGGGCTAACGCCATGGTGCTGCTGGGCCGGATCCTGTACGCATTTTTGCAGGAGAACGACGGCCGGCTGGTCACTCTCTCCGGCGGCGGAAAGGATAACGCCATTCCCGTCTCTGCCAGCGCTGTTTTGACCGTGGCGGATGCGGAAAAGACAACGGTTATCTGCCAAAAGATGGAAAAGATCTTCCGCAGGGAGTATGCCGTGGCCGACAGTGATATTGCTGTCGCCGTAGCACCCTGCCGGAGTGATGTTCTGCCCATGGACGCTGACTCCACCCACCGCGTCCTGGCCCTGCTGCAGTGCGCTCCCAACGGTGTGCTGGAGCGGAGCAGGGAGGTAGAGGGCTTGGTCCAGACCTCCCTGAATCTGGGCATTCTCGCCACGGAGGCGGATTCCGTGGTGGCCACCTTCTGTGTGCGCAGCAATATGAACACGCAGAAGGAGATGCTCCTGCAGAAGCTGGAGCTGTTGTGTGACCTGCTGGGCGGCAAGATGTCTGTCAGCGGCAGCTATCCGGCCTGGGAGTTCCGGGAGGATTCTCCTCTGCGGGCCCTGATCGTAGAGGTGTTCACGGAGCAGTACGGCCACGCCCCCAAGATAGAGGTGCTGCACGGCGGCGTGGAGTGCGGTATGCTGGCCGATAAGCTCCCCGGCCTGGACGCTGTGGCCATGGGGCCGGAGGTGAGCCAGATCCATACACCTCGGGAGCGGATGTATATTTCCTCCGTCCAGCGTACCTGGAACCTGGTTGTGGAGACCCTCCGCCGGCTGCGGTGAGGAATAGTAAAAGTATATTGGAGGCCGAGAGCACAAAGCTCTCGGCCCCCTTATTTGTACCCGGTGGAGGCGCAGCGACGAGGCATGAGCCCTGCCCGGCAAGGACTTTAGGGGAGCCCACACCAGACGAATTGAGCCGTCCACTCCGCAAAGAGAGTGGGTTGCCGGGGCGGTGCGCGCACTGGTCCGGAACATACAATGTCTGCTAAACACATACAATGTGCAACAAAAAAACCTAAAATAATTAGGCATTTCTCCAATAATGATATTATTTTCACAAAGACGCTGTTTTTTGTTTTTTTGCAGTGCTATAATGTAAAAAAGTGCCGAGAGCACACGAAGATTTGGAGGAGTTAAGGTATGGATTACATGGAAATGTACCGGCAAAAGCTGACCACAGCGGATGAAGCGGTAAAGGTCATCAAGTCCGGCGATTGGGTGGACTACGGTTTCTGCGCCATTCATCCCCGGGTGCTGGACGAGGCCCTGGCCCGGCGTGCGCCGGAGCTGGAGGATGTAAAGGTTCGAGGCGGCATCAGCCTGTGGAAGCCGGCTATTTTTGATATCGAAGATCCCGTTCACCACATTATTTTCAATTCCCACCATATGAGCGCCGTGGAGCGGCACCACATTGCCAGCGGCGCCGGTTTCCATGAGCCCATGCGCTATTCCGAGCTGCCTCGGTACTACACCGATCATATTACGCCTCCGGATGTGGCTATGTTCCAGGTGACGCCCATGGATAAGCACGGCTATTTCAATTTCGGCCTGTCTGCCTCTCACCTGCGGGCTGTTATTGAGAAATCCAAGGTGGTCATCGTGGAGGTCAACCGGAATATGCCCCGGTGCCTGGGCGGCTTTGACAACTGCATCCATATTTCCGAGGTGGACATGATCGTGGAGGGGCGCAACGACCCCATGGGCATCCAGCCCTCTAACCCCGCTACTGAGGTGGATAAGGCAGTGGCCAAGCTCATTGTGGAGCAGATCCCCAACGGCGCCTGCCTGCAGCTGGGTATCGGTGGCATGCCCAACACCGTGGGTGCCATGCTGTGCGAGTCTGACCTGAGGGATCTGGGCGTGCATACGGAGATGTATGTAGATGCCTATGTAGATTTGGCCATGGCCGGCAAGGTCACCTGCATGAAGAAAAACCTGGATCGGGGCCGCCAGGTGTATGCCTTTGCCGCCGGGACCCAAAAGCTCTATGATTACCTGGATGACAACCCAGCTTGCATGGCGGCACCCATCAGCTACACCAACGATGTGCGCACCGTGGCGCAGCTGGACAATTTTATCTCCATCAATAACGCTGTGGATGTGGACCTCTATGGCCAGGTGAACGGCGAGACGGCGGGCATCAAGCAGATTTCCGGCGCCGGCGGCCAGCAGGATTTCGTCCTGGGCGCATACCTGTCCAAGGGCGGCAAGAGCTTTATCTGCCTGTCCTCTACTCATGAGAACAAAGACGGTACCCGCTCCTCCCGCATCCGGCCCACCCTTCAGCCCGGATCCGTGGTCACGGATACGCGGGTGAACACCATGTATGTGGTCACGGAATACGGATGTGTGTGTCTCAAGGGGCTCAGCGTTTGGGAGCGGGCGGAAAAGCTTATCTCCATCGCCCACCCCGACTTCCGGGAGGAGCTGATCCGGGAAGCGGAGAAGCAGAAGATCTGGTATCCCCACAACAGAAGATGAACCAATGAAATGTAGGGGGCGGACAGTGCTGTCCGCCCCTTTTTTCTTGCACTCTACCGCCGGTCGGTTGCCAAAAAATCACTCTACCGCTATGATGAAAGCGAGGTGACACCTATGGATAAACAAAGCTTTGGCAAATATATTGCTGAAAACCGAAAACAGTTGGGTATGACCCAGATGCAGCTTGCCGAAAAGCTCCATGTGACGGACAAGGCTGTCAGCAAGTGGGAACGCGGGCTTAGCTACCCCGATGTGACACTGCTGGAGCCGCTGGCGGAGGAGTTGTCCGTCAGTATTGGAGAGCTTCTGAGCTGCCGGGTACCCGCGGCGGAAGAAAGGGAGCAGCCTATGACAGAAGAAAAGAGGAAAGAGACCGTGCAGACCGATGAGAGCCTGCAGGCGGTGGTGGAAATTTCCAAGGACACGGTGCAGCAGAAGCGGCGTGACATCCGGCGGCTCATCACCGCCCTGGTGGTGGTCGTGGCGGCGGCGCTTATCGTTTTGGGTGTAGAGTTCAGCCGCAGGTGGCAGGAGAATAGGCACTTTATTACCGTTAAGGATGCGGAAATTGAGGCACTGTATTCGTACCGTGGCCACACGGATGACTATGATTGGGCCTTGGTGTTCTGGGAAGGGCAGTATCTGCGACTACAGCGTTTAGAGGGGTCATGGAGCCAAGATGCAGGCGCCGCCGATTTGATCGATGGCAACAGAATTGCCTGGCGGACCATACAGGCGGATTTTACCTATGATGACCGTACCAATAAGGGGAAAATTACAGAGCTGAAATCGGAGGTCTACCACGAAAAATATGTGTACGCTGGGGAAGGAAAGCCTACAGAGCTGCCACTATTCGGGCTTGAGGAAACCTTTGTGACACAAGGGGAAAACGGCGACCTGTTTTTTTACCGAGAGGTGGAGGGCGAGTGGTCTGGACAGCCCGTTGCCGAGATCCTTTTGCGTATGCCATCCTATTATTTGACGAATGGGTACGGAATCGTGGATTTGGGTAAGGACGGCGTATATGATTTGCTGGCCGATGACGGCATCAGAGAAAACACACAAGTTATCTATACTTATTCAGACGGTGAGGTACAGATTGGCTGGAAGAGCCCCCGGACGTCCTATGAGCGATGTGACACCTGAGAAGTCAAAAGGCTCCCGATTTCGGTCGGGAGCCTTTTGTTGCAAAATAACCGCCGCTGTGGTACACTGGCAATGAGATTGAATGAAGCTCAGGCGCCGCCCGGCGCCTGAGGATTCCTAAAAACGGGAGGCTGCTGCATGGGAAAGCTTTTGGATAAAATTCGGGGTCTGCACAAGCCCGGCAGGCCATTTTGTACGGCTGTGGTTGTGGCTGCGGGCCGCTCGGAGCGCATGGGACAGGACAAACTACTCCTGCCCTTAGGAAATCGGCCGGTGCTGGAGCACACCCTTCGGGCGGTGAACGCGGCGGAGCGGGTGGACGAGATCATCCTGGTGACCCGGGAGGATCTGATGATGCCCCTGGCGGACCTGTGCAAGAAATGCGGGCTTCAAAAGCCGGTGAAGGTGGTGCGGGGCGGCGAGACCCGGCCGGAATCCGTGCTGGCAGGAGCCCTGGCGGCGGATAGCCGGGCGGAACTCATTGCGGTGCAAGACGGAGCCCGGCCGCTGATTACCCCGGAGCTGTTTGACGCGGTGGCGGAGAGCGCCCAAATCACCAATGCCTCGGCCCCGGCGGTGCCGGTGACGGACACCATCAAGGTGGCGGATGAAAACGGCGTGGTGCGCTCCACACCGGAGCGGACAACTCTGTTCGCCGTGCAGACGCCCCAGGTGTTCCAGGCGGAGCTTTTAAAAGCCGCCCTGCAATCGGCCATTACCTGCGGGGTGAATATTACCGATGACTGCGCCGCTGTGGAGCGGCTGGGCAAGCAGGTGCAGCTGGTGCCCGGAGATGGGGAGAATATCAAGATCACCCGGCCCCTGGACCTCACTGTGGCGGAGGCGATTCTGAAGAAGCGGGAGGAGAGGGCATGACGAATTTACGAATCGGCCACGGCTATGATGTGCATCGGCTGGCGGCCGGACGGAAGCTGATTTTGGGCGGGGTGGACATCCCCTATGAAAAGGGGCTGGAGGGTCACTCTGACGCGGACGTGCTGGTCCACGCCGTTATGGACGCCCTGTTGGGCGCAGCGGGGCTGGAGGACATCGGCTGTCTGTTTCCGGACAGCAGCGAGGAGTTTCGCGGCATTTCCAGCCTGGTGCTGCTGGAAAGAGTGGCCGGAGAGCTGAAAAAGCGGAGCGTCACCGTGGTGAATATCGACGCCACCATCCTGGCCCAGGCACCGAAGCTGGCGCCCTATCGGGCCCGGATGCGCTGGAATATCGCCGGGGCTTTGGGCATTGACACCGAACAGGTGGGGGTGAAGGCCACCACCGAGGAGGGCCTGGGCTTCACCGGAGACGGCAGCGGCATGGCCGCCCACGCCGTGGCATTGGTGGAGCGGCGATAAAATTTTTCTGAAAAACATATTGACATGAGAACTGTACTATGCGTATAATACAGATAGGAACTGTATTATACGCATAGTACAATTTTGCTTTAGACGGGAGGTGCCAGGATGTCATGATCTCATTTGAGAATTTCCATAGTGTAGAAGGGGTGCCCATCTACCTGCAGATGATCCGCCATGTGAAGCAGGGGCTTGCGGCGGGCTCAGTGCAGAATGGGGACGAGCTGCCGTCCCGGCGGATCCTCTCCGCAATGCTGGCGGTGAATCCCAACACGGTGCAGAAGGCGTACCGGCAGTTGGAGGAGGAGGGATTGATCCAGTCTCGGCCCGGTGCGGGGAGCCATATCACAGCATCCCGGGAGCAGATCGATCAGATTCGCTCGGAGCTGTTTCGCACAGAGGTGCAGGAGACGGTGGCGGCCATGAAAGGGATGGGCCTTAAAAAAGAGGAGGCTGTGGAGCTGCTGCGGCGGCTGTATGACGAGGAGGAGGAAGAAGGATGAAGCGATATTTGTCTGTGTTCGGTCTGGCAGCCCGGAGCAGCTTTTGGCAGGGATTGGCACTGATGATAGTTTCGGTGGCCCTGGCGGGTGCCGTGCTTTATCTGACGCCGGGCAGCGCGCCTGTACACTATGTGGATGAATACGGTGCGGATCAGACCTATGAGGACGACCTGGCCCTGTCGGAGCTGCCCAAGGCCAGCAAAATGGCTGCGCCGCTGGCCGGGGGCTTGGGGGGATTGTGCTCTGTCCTTGCCAAGAGCGGCGGCGGAAAGGGTGCAAAGACCGGGTACACCATGCGGCGGCTGCAGGTGCGGGAAGGCACCGCCTGCCTGCTGTGGGTGGTGTATGACTTCATGATGCTGCTGCTCTTTTGGGCCTTAGCGGCGCTGGTGATCCTTGGAGTGATGACCCTGCGGATGAAAAACATGCCGGAGCCCAATGGCATCGGCCCTCAGAGCCTGATTTTAGCCTATTACGGGAGCGCCTTTCTGCACAATCTCCTGCCGGCGGGAGATGCCCTGGCCTGGGTCTGTCACGCTGTGGCGATGGCGGCCTGCGCCGTGGGCTGCGTGGATGTGGCGGTGAAGGGCTGGCAGGAGAAGCTCGGGGGTATCGCCATGGCCATCCCCGTGATATTGACCGCGGCAGTCTATTGCGTGGATCTTCAGCACTCATCATATTATATCCTGCTCATAGTGGCCCAGGCTATTGTGATCGGGCTTACCATCTACAGCTGGAAGGGAGGCTACGAGGATGAAGATTTCCTGTATGCAGGGCAGGATTGAGAGCCTGCTGCCGCCCAATGTGGACCCGGGCAGCACCTTATCCAGCCTTAACGGCGCCTTCATTGGCGGATTGACGGGCTCCATGCTTTGGTTTGTTACCAAGTATTCCCGTGACTACCAGGCTCTGTTCACCTATGACAGCGTGCTGAGGAAGAAAACGCTCGTCACAGGGGCGAGGATCGCACCCTTTACAGACTATGAGGGCTGCGCCCTGTGGCTGCTGGTATACTTCGCCATTATTGCCGCCGTGTGGGCGGTGCTGCTGTATGGCAGCTTCAGCCGGGGGAGCCGGAGCCTGTACCTCATGCGGCGGCTGCCGGAGGGAAGAAAGCCGCTTTTTGCCTATGTGCTGCGGGCACCGGTCAGGTATATGGTGTACGGCGCTATGCTGTGCGCGGTGCTGCTGGGCGTTTATTATATCATCTGGCGGTTCATAACGCCGGAGAGTTGCTTGCCGTTTTGAGGAGGGACAGACTATGCTGGAACTGAAAAACATCACAAAAGTATATGGAAAGAAAGCCGCCCTGCAGGATGTGTCCGTGGCCTTTGCGCCGGGGCAGATCGTGGGCCTGTTCGGCGAAAACGGCGCGGGAAAGACCACTCTGATGAAGTGCATCCTGGGCCTCATGGGACACAAGGGGGAGGTGACCCTGGACGGGGAGGCCATCGGCTGCGGCAACATCGCGCGGCTCAGCTTTGCCACCTGCGAGCACAGCTTCTTCCCCCGGCTCTCGCCCAAGGCGCACCGGGAGTTCTACCGGGAGCATTTCCCCCGGTTCAACGATAAACGCTTTGAGGCTCTGATGGATTTTTTCGGCCTGCCCATGGACAAGGCGCTGCGGAGCTATTCCGTGGGTATGCAGAACCAGTTTGAGGTAGTGCTGGCCCTGTCACAGGGGGCGGACTACATCCTCATGGATGAGCCCTTCGCCGGCAACGATATCTTCAACCGGGAGGACTTTTACAAGGTGCTGCTGGGCATCCTCACGGAGCAGGAGACGGTGATCCTGTCCACCCACCTGCTGGAGGAGGTGAAGGATTTCATCTCCCGGGCGGTGCTGCTGCGGGAGGGACGGATTGTGGGCGACCACACCGTCGACGAGCTGGAGGACGCCGGAGAGGATCTGATGAGCTGCATCAAGCGGACCTATGACTATCGGGGCGACCGGATCCAAAAGACCATCCGGGATCTGACGGAGGAGGGAGAGACATGAAGCGAGCCATTGCCATGACGCTGGTGCTGTTTCTGCTGTCACTGGGCGGCTTCACCGCGGTGACGGCTTGGATGTGCCGGACCCAGGAACAGGTGGAGTTTACCAACATCGTGGCCCGGGGGGATGAATCCGTGGCCCGGGGGCTGCACATGACGGAGTATGACCTGCTCCACAGCCGGGTGCTGTGGACCACGGAGCATGACCTGGGCACGGAGAGCCGGGTGACAAAGACTACCTGCGGGCAGAAGACCGACTATCAGTATAACTCCATCGGTGCGTCTGCCCCCTACACCATCTGCCGCCTGCTCCCGGAAACGCCGGAGCTGATGGCATATCTGCGCCAGCATATACAGAACCCGGCGGATGAGGTAACGATCAATTTGGCGGATTTTGCCCAAAGCTACGACCTGTGTCTGAGCTATGGGGGCTCGGGTACTATGCTCACAGCCCAGGATGTGAAGGAAAACGGCGATTACCGGGATTTCCCGGTGCTGCAGATCCCGGTGGACCCGAGCGACAGCGTTACCATCTCAGCCTGCAGCACCGGTGACGGACTGCGGTACTATGTGAGCGGGGAATACCGGACCGAAAGAAGTTTTGAGTCCCGGGCTGTGGCGGTGACCGGCGGAACAGTGGTGACGGCCGGATTTGAAGCCGATGCGCACCCCCAGGCCGAATGGGCGCCGGAGGGCTACGGCCTGTGGCTGGTAAGAGACGAGAAGTCCCAAAAGCGGCTGGACCTGGTGTATCCGCTGGACATCGAAAAGCAGCATGTGACGAAGCTGTCCGCCAGCCCCGACGGGGATAAGCTGCTGCTGTTTTTTGAGGAGGACGGGCAGATGATGCTGCAGGTGCTCCGGGGCGATGATTTTACCCTGCTGCAGACCCTCCCCATAGAGGGAGAGCTGGGCGAACACCAGCTGGAGCAGCGCTATTACGATGCGAGCGGCCAGGAGGTCGTGAACCAGTGGACCTATAAAGATACCTTGCAGGTGAACAGGGAAATAGGGTTCTATGCCGTGGCCGTGGGCAAGCAGCTGACGGTGCTGCAGAATGGCGAGAGCGGCTTGGAGGAGGTATTTACCTGCTATATGCCGGACATGTATTCCCTGGCTGCCGTGGACGGCATACGCTATGGCTGGGAGGACGAGGAGGTAGATAGGGACGCGCTCATGGGCCGGTACAATCCCGCCGACTGGGATTCGAGGTATGATTTTGAGTCCATGTCCATGGCGCTGCAGGACGGCAAGCTGGCCATTGCCTGGAACGACCCGGGACTGTCCGATGGGGTGACCCTGGTGGAGATCTACTCCGAGAAGGGCCTGGAGTATGCCCGGGGCATCTTCTGCGGACTATATAATCAGGAGGGAGATGCACAGAGGTATCTGTACAGTATGATACAGCCGAAACTTGTATGGGCGGAATAAAAAAATAAAGCCTCCGGCTATGCCGGAGGCTTTATTTGGCGCAGAAGGAGGGAGTCGAACCCTCGCGCGGGTTTTTAAGCCGCCTACTCCCTTAGCAGGGGAGCCCCTTCGGCCACTTGGGTACTTCTGCAAAACCATATAATGCGGTTTGGCGGAGAGAGTGGGATTCGAACCCACGGATGCTTTCACATCGCCGGTTTTCAAGACCGGTGCTTTCGACCACTCAGCCATCTCTCCGTGCGTAAAAGCAAACCTCTGCCAGAAGCAGATATGATTTTATCATCCCCGGAGCCATTTGTCAACACAAAATACACGCTCCCTGTGAAAAAGAGGGGCCGCAGCCACGCTGCGGCCCCCTCCCGTCATAGACAAAGCGGCGTTACCACTCCAGATTCTTCTCCGTCTCCTTGCTGAACACATGGGCCACATTGCCGCCGAAGATCATATTGACCTCGCTGCCGGCGGGGAAATGGGCCGCTGCGCCGTTGGTGGGGACGATGACGATGACGTCCTTGCCCTCCGCCGCAACATGGAGGTGGACCGACGAGCCCATCATCTCGGACACATCCACCTTGCCCTTCACGCCGTCGGCGCACAGCATGATGTGATCCGGACGCACGCCCAGCACCACGTCCTGCTCCGCCACATCTTTGGCGGCCAGACGCTGCTGCTTCTCCTCCGACAGCTCCACGGTGACGCTGCCCACGGTGACGGTGTACTTGCCGTCCTTACGGGCCAGATGTGCGTCAAAGAGATTCATCTGGGGCGTGCCGATGAAGCCCGCCACGAACAGGTTGGCCGGGTGGTCGAACACTTCCTGCGGCGTGCCGATCTGCTGGATGAAGCCGTCCTTCATGATGACGATGCGGTCGCCCAGGGTCATGGCCTCGGTCTGATCGTGGGTGACGTAGATAAACGTGGTGTCGATGCGCTCCCGCAGCTTGATGAGTTCGGCCCGCATCTGATTGCGGAGCTTGGCGTCCAGATTGGACAGAGGCTCATCCATCAGGAACACGGCGGGGTCACGGACGATGGCACGGCCGATGGCCACACGCTGGCGCTGGCCGCCGGACAAAGCCTTGGGCTTACGGTCCAGATACTGGGTGATGTCCAAAATCTCCGCCGCCTGACGTACCCGCCGGTCGATCTCATCCTTGGGTACCTTCTTCAGCTTCAGGGAGAAGGCCATGTTCCCGTATACCGTCATATGGGGATACAGGGCGTAGCTCTGGAACACCATGGCGATGTCCCGGTCCTTGGGCTCCACGTCGTTCATCAGCTTGCCGTCGATGTACAGCTCGCCGCCGGAGATATCCTCCAGCCCGGCGATCATCCGCAGGGTGGTGGACTTGCCGCAGCCGGAGGGACCCACCAGCACGATGAACTCCTTGTCCGCAATGTTCAGGCTGAACTCCTGCACTGCCAGCACGCCCTCATCCGTAATCTGGAGGTTCGTCTTCTTCTCCTCAGAGCCCTTTTTCTTCTTGGCGGGTTCCTGGTGGGGATAGACCTTCTTGATGTTTTTCAGAATAACTTCTGCCATGATATCAGGCTCTGGAAACAGCGCCTCCGCAGCTGTTCCCTCACGGCCGGCCGGGGCCGGTCCGCCTCTGTGGCAGGTCTCCACACTGCCGCACCGCGAGCCAGGCGGGGTTCTCCTCCTTTTTTCGTCCCGCTCCCGGCAGAATGTGGAGTGCCGGAGCGGACGGATATGTCGTATTTGACCGGGGATTCAATCCGGGATGGACAGGTATGTGCCCTCCATTGCGCCGCCGGCGCCTACTGTGAACGTCAGGGCCTGATGGGGGGGCGGGACTGCGCCGTCCGGACCGGGCGGGCAGTCGGAAAAGTACAGCCGTGCGCCGCTGTCCGCCATCATCTGCAGGATGGCCGGATCGGCGCTGTTGTAGCGGCGGTCGCTGGATGCGCAGCACACCACCGCCCGGGGAGCGATGGCCTGGATCTGTTCTGCAGAAATACCGTCCCGCTGGCCGTGGTGGCCCACCTTGAAGAGGTCGGCCC
>OOAO01000880.1_pt1 | contig 30391 bp, 18 predicted proteins | sample 1671821 | NCBI WGS metagenome assembly OOAO01 (sample SAMN06348196, study PRJEB24527) | human gut metagenome | biome: human gut; feature: ankylosing spondylitis patient; material: feces | host: Homo sapiens | place: China | collected 2015-10 | reverse complement strand
GACCCCAACATTAAAAGTGTTGTGCTCTACCTGCTGAGCTAGCGAATCAGACCTTTATCGCTGTTAAGCGGGCGCAAAGATAGAGACATTTTTTGAAAAAGCAAAAGGATTTCTCTTTTTTTCTTATCTTTGCCAAAGTTTTGTGGCAGATTGCAAAGAGCGCTGCATAGTATTAAAGTAAATACATTATTAATATAATACACTTAAAACTTTATGGCAACAGTTGACGATAAAAAGATTATCTTTTCTATGGTAGGGCTGAACAAGACCATTCAGCAGAACAATAAACAGGTGTTGAAGAACATCTATCTTTCGTTCTTCTATGGCGCAAAGATCGGTATCATTGGTTTGAATGGTTCCGGTAAATCTACCTTGCTGAAGATTATCGCCGGGTTGGACAAGTCTTATCAGGGCGAAGTGGTATTTTCACCGGGTTACTCAGTAGGCTATCTGGCTCAGGAGCCTTATCTGGATCCTACAAAAACTGTAAAAGAGATTGTAATGGAAGGTGTGCAGCCCATTGTAGATGCATTGACTGAGTACGAAGAGATCAATCAGAAGTTTGGTTTGCCTGAATACTACGAGGATGCTGATAAGATGGACAAGCTATTTGCACGTCAGGGAGAGTTGCAGGATATTATCGATGCAACTGATGCCTGGAATCTGGATAGTAAATTAGAGCGTGCTATGGATGCCCTTCGTTGCCCGCCCGAAGATGCAAGCGTGGAACATCTTTCTGGAGGTGAACGCCGTCGTGTGGCACTCTGTCGCTTGCTGTTGCAGAAGCCTGACGTACTGTTGCTGGATGAGCCTACCAACCACCTTGATGCTGAATCTATCGATTGGTTGGAGCAGCATTTACAACAATACGAAGGTACAGTAATTGCTGTTACTCACGACCGTTATTTCCTTGATCATGTAGCAGGCTGGATTCTTGAATTAGACCGTGGTGAAGGTATTCCTTGGAAGGGTAACTACTCCAGCTGGCTGGAGCAGAAGACTAAGCGTATGGAAATGGAGGAAAAGACAGCCAGTAAGCGCCGTAAAACATTGGAACGTGAATTGGAGTGGGTGCGTATGGCTCCTAAAGCACGTCAGGCGAAAGGTAAAGCACGTTTGAACTCTTACGATAAATTGATGAACGAAGACATCAAGGAGAAGGAAGAGAAACTGGAAATCTTCATTCCCAATGGTCCGCGTCTTGGTAATAAAGTTATCGAAGCGAAACATGTGGCTAAGGCCTATGGTGATAAGTTACTGTTCGATGATCTCAACTTCATGCTTCCCCCCAATGGTATCGTTGGTGTTATCGGTCCTAACGGTGCCGGTAAAACTACGCTGTTCCGTCTGATTATGGGATTGGAAACTGTAGATAAAGGTGAGTTTGAAGTAGGAGAGACCGTAAAGGTGGCTTATGTAGACCAGCAACACAGTGACATCGATCCGAATAAAAGTGTTTATCAGGTAATCTCCGGTGGTACGGAACTGATTCGTATGGGTGGACGCGATATTAATGCGCGTGCTTACCTGTCACGCTTTAATTTCTCTGGTGGTGATCAGGAGAAACTTTGTGGCGTACTTTCCGGTGGTGAACGCAATCGCCTGCATCTTGCTATGGCATTGAAAGAAGAGGGTAACGTACTCTTGCTGGACGAACCTACCAATGACATAGATGTAAATACCCTTCGTGCTCTTGAAGAAGGTCTTGAAGATTTTGCCGGATGTGCTGTAATCATCAGTCACGACCGTTGGTTCCTCGATCGTATTTGTACTCACATTCTTGCGTTCGAAGGAGACTCCAATGTCTTCTATTTCGAAGGTTCTTATTCAGAATATGAGGAAAATAAACAGAAACGTTTAGGAAAAGAAGAACCTACCCGTGTACGTTATAGAAAGCTGATGAATGACTGATAACAGTGAGAATCTGATAGCATAAATTATATTTTGATGACAAATAGAAAGCCCTGCAAAAAACTTGTAGGGCTTTATTGTTATAAAAAGTCTCAATAACTCCTATCTACTCTGAAATTTTGTAGCAGAAATGTAATACAAATCTAAATCTTATTAATTATATTTGCGTCTTAAAACAGTATTTAATACTTAATTAACAATTCTAATTAACACATTTAATTAACAAAAAACAGAAGTATGAAAAAACATCTAATTCATTTCCTGTTGATGGCAGTGCTGTCCGTATTTAGTGCTGCGGCATTTGCTCAGACTACAGTGAGGGGGCAGCTTGTTGACTCAGAAACAGGCGAACCGTTGGTGGGTGCTGCCGTTATGGTAGAAGGCACTTCACAAGGTACGGTGACCGATATTGATGGTTATTTTAAGCAAAGTGTTGCTCAAGGTGGAACACTGCTGTTCAAGTATGTAGGTTTTAAAGACCTTAAGAAGAAAATAACACAGAAGGGGGCTTCTGTTGATTTGGGTACTATCAAGATGGAACCGGATGCAGTGATGCTGGCGGACGTTACGATTACTTCGTCGGTGGCTGTGGCTCGTAAGACTCCGATTGCCGTGTCTACAGTAGATCCGATTTTTATCGAAGAAAAGCTGGGTACACAGGAGTTTCCCGAAATCTTAAAATCTACGCCGGGTGTATATAGTACGAAAGACGGTGGTGGTTATGGTGACTCTAAAACTGTAATCCGCGGTTTCAAGCAAGAAAATGTAGCTGTTATGATTAATGGCGTACCAATGAATGGTATGGAGAATAATAAGGTATATTGGTCCAATTGGGCAGGTTTGTCCGATGTTACCCGCTCAATGCAAGTACAGCGTGGTTTGGGTGCTTCTAAGGTTGCTTCTCCTGCAGTGGGTGGTTCAATTAATGTTATAACTAAAAGCACAGAGGCTACGAAAGGCGGTTTTGTTTCCTACGGTATGGGTAATGACGGTTACAACAAAATTTTGTTTAGTGTTTCCTCTGGCTTGTCAAAAGATGGATGGGCATTTACTTTGCTTGGTGGTAAAACATGGGGTGATGGTTATGTTCAGGGTACTGAGTTTGAAGGGTATAACTACTTTATCAGTGTAGCAAAACGCTTCAATGATAACCATCAATTAACATTTAGTGCTTTTGCAGCTCCTCAAAAACATTATCAACGTAGCAATCAAGATGGGTTGACCATTAAAGAGTGGCAAAGAGTTAAAAATTACATGGGTAGTGATAGTCCTTATAAATATAATCCTACTTATGGTTTCGGTAAAAATGGTGAGCGCAAAATGACTCAGTATAACGAATACCATAAACCTCAAATCTCATTGAACCACTTGTGGCAGATTGATCAGAAATCAAGCTTGAGTACGGCTTTATATGTGTCTATTGGGCGTGGTAACGGATATAGCGGACAGACTGATAATGATCATAGAAATATGTGGTATGGTGCAAGTAATGGTATTGTGAATACGACTTTCCGTAATGCAGATGGAACATTTGCCTATGATCAGATTCAGGAAATGAATGAACAAAGTACTACAGGTTCTAAGATGGTAATGAGTAAGAACTTGAATAATCATATGTGGTATGGTTTACTTTCTACTTATACAACAAAGTTTGGAGAGTATTTAGATTTTTATGGGGGTGTTGATTTCCGTTATTATAAAGGATTGCACCAAAACAAGATCGTTGATCTTTATAATGGAGCATATTATGTAGATTATAATCGTGGTAATGTAAAAGCTGAGAATTATGCAGGAGCTGGTACCGCAGAGTTTAAAAATAAGAAATTGCAGGTTGGTGATGTTGTTTATCGTGACTATGACGGTTTTGTTATGTCAGAAGGTGTATTTGGACAATTGGAATACAATCGTGATAAGCTGAGTGCATTCGTTTCAGGTTCTGTTTCCAATACAGGTTACTGGCGTTACGACCGTTTCTATTATGACAAACAACATGCAAAGTCTGATACAAACAACTATCTAGGCTGGAACCTTAAGGGTGGGGTAAACTATAATCTGACGGAGAATCATAATGTATTCTTCAACTTGGGTTATATTAGTCGTGCTCCAATGTTTGATGCTGCTTTCATTAATTCTCAAAATAGTCATGCTTTGAATCCTGATGCCAAGAACGAAAAGATTTTCTCTTTTGAATTAGGCTATGGGTACCGTAGTCGTTTCTTCACAGCTAATGTGAATGCTTACTATACGAAGTGGATGGATAAAACAATGACAAGATCTCAAGACTTTAAGTATACTGGTGACAGTGGGCAAACTGTTAATGACCGTTGGACAGTGAATATGCAAGGTGTTGATGCACGCCACATGGGTGTGGAGCTTGATTTTGTTGTTAAACCATTCCAATGGATGGATGTTACTGGTATGTTTTCTATTGGTGACTGGCGTTGGGATTGTGACGCAAATGGTTATTTCTACAACACAGCAGGTGAGCCATTAAAAGACCTTAAGGGAGGCATTGCGTCTGGTATAGGAGCTTCAGATCATGCAAAAGCTAACTTCAAAATGGATAACATCCATGTGGGTGGTGCAGCACAAACAACGGCGGCTTTAGGACTCAATGTACGTCCGATGAAAGGAGTACGTGTAGGGCTTGACTGGAATTTCTTTGGTCGCAACTATGCTGACTATGCTATCAGTGCTAGTGGATTAGCGCCTAATGCAAAGATAGCAATTAATGAACCATGGAGAATACCTTCCTATAGTACATTTGATTTGAATGCCGGATACACCTTTGATTTTGGTAAAGTGCGTGCAACCTTGAGCGGTAATGTGAATAATCTGTTTAATCAGGAGTATATTGCTGATGCTTATGATGGATCAGATAGTAACTGGGAAACTGCATATCGCGTGCTCTATGGCTTTGGCCGTACTTATAACGTAAGATTGAAGTTCACATTCTAAACCTTTAAGAAGTACGATTATGAATAAAAAAATGATATTTAGTTTGTTTGCAATGCTACTTCTTTTAGTAGGTTGCGATTATAATGACAAGTATTTTGATGGATACGATGATAATCCAGTGACGGAGACAGTTCGGTATGAGGGTGATTTTACTGGCAAATACCCTTCTGAAGGCTATTTTGCAGATAAAGATGCACTTCAAGCTGCTGTAAGTTCTATGTTGTCTGAGATGTATCCTTATTGTGACAAAGGCTCGGCTAAGGTTAATGTGCTTTTTGGTGATATTACCAAAGGGTTTCAGAAAGCTGATGTAAGCTATACTTTGACTAATGAAGATTATGATGCTATGGGTGAGGGAGACGGTCAGCCGGGTAAGTATAATAACTTTGATTCCAAGATGGATGTTGATGTTTATCTGAAAGCATTTTGTGCTGAAAAATATGCAGATTTGACAGTAGGTAAGACTGTTTGCATTACCTATAAGTATTTTTCTGGCAGTGTTTCTAATTTGACAAAGACTTATGAAAAGACAGCTAGTGGTTGGAATGAAATAGAATTGGCTGCATTTGTTGCAGACAGTGACTATACATTGGTGGCTGATGACTATGATTCAATGGGAACGGCAAGTGGTCAACCTGGTCGATACGATAACTTTGACAGTAATATGGATGTTGATTTCTATTTGGGTGTATTTCTGAAACAAAAATTCCCTTATACGAAAACGGAAAGTACGTGTGCTGTTACATATCAATATTATTCTAGCGGTGGTACTGCTCCAAGAATAAGTCTTTATAAGTTTGACGGTACTAATTGGACAGCTTACGATCCGTATGAAGATATTGTGGAAGTTTCAACTAAGGTTGCTGAAATGGCTTATAACGGTACTACTTGGACATTAAGTCGTTTGGTTGGTGGTACGATGAAGATTACTTTTGAGAAGAGTGACTATGAGGCATTGCTGGATTGGGTATTTGCTAATAAGCCGGAATATAAAAGTACAAAATATGATAATGAAGAGTTTTACTTTGGAGTTTCTACCTATTATCCAAATGTTAATAATGTTTATAGTACTTGGAAGAATACTTATAATATAAATGATGAGTATACAGGTAAGACAGATGCTGAACTTCAGGCTATTATGGATGAACGCCTTGCTTGGGGGATCGCAGAAATTGTTCTGCCTCGACGTATAACAACTCCTGATACAGGTTTGAGTTACGCAGTTACTTATACCGTATATGGTGGACGTGGTTCTGGAAACTATGCAATGTCATTTATGTATAATGGAGGGACTGGTAAATATGAAAATGTTTCAGAACCGGTAGCTCAGTAATTTAATTTCAGTTATAAAAAAGGCGGTTGTTTAAAACAATCGCCTTTTTTATTTCAAGGCATTATACTTCCTTGATTTTATCTCTTCCTTTTTATTCATATCTGAGTTTTAAATCTTGACACCTTATAATGCCACACCTCGTTACTCTACATGGCATAGATGCGAGTACAATTGTGGCATATGGAAGGATAAAGTATGGCATAAAAGATATGACCGCTTTCTAAGTTTGTGCTGCGGGCACTTAGTCAAGTTTTAGGGAAGTACTACCTTATATGTCGTGCATCTGTTTTGTGCATCGTAGGCACGTACTAGATAGAAGCCACTCGCAAGGTTTTTGACAGGCAGTGTGAAGTGCTTTTCCGTATTTCCGGCGTTGTTGGTATCATATGCAGCAATGATTTGTCCGCCAATATTGACAATTTCGGCACGGATGAGTACAAAGTCGGTATTACTCACCAAAGTAAGGTAACCACTGCGTGGATCACCAATCAACTCAATATCAGGGCGCGAAAGGGTAGGGGATTCAATACCTGTAGTAGTACCCAGCTTTATGAAAGTAACGATAGGATTATGGTCGGAGCAGCGGTACATATTGTCTTCTTGCGGTTTACCTCCAATTTTAAGTGCATCAGGCTCATCGGCATTGATATGAAAAGGATGAGCATAACGTATTTGAGCATCCAATGTAGCAGTAGCAAAACTATGGTCTAAATAACCGGTTGCGTAGCTATTGTTGCTAAAAAAGGCATAGCTGTATTCATTAGGTGCATATTTTTGAAGTTCATTTATCAATTCGCCTTCTTCCAGTACTCGGATGGGGTCTTCTTTGGAGTATGAGTTTAAGTCACCAACTATGAGGACATCTTTATCTTCAAAATAGGCAGTAACAGTTTTGATAAATTCAAGAGTAGCTTCAGCTTCGTGCACACGGCGTAGAACATGACTACCTTGACCATCACCTGTATCGGCATATTCATCTGGTTTATTATAGCTATTATCTTTTGCTTTCCAGTGATTTAAGCAAACGATAAAACGCTCATTATTAGCCTTGAGATCAAAAGCCTGTGCTATCTTTCGGTCAGGTAGATATCCGTTGTCAGCTAGTTTGTTTTTTTGGAGATCTCTGAAAGGAGTTACCGTATTACTGTTATAAATGAAGCAGGCCATGCCTTGATTAGCTGTTGAATTCTCAATGTACTTATATTGGTCTGTTTGACAGGCAGTGTTCAATGCAGTGCAAAGATCATTCAGTGAAGAGTTACCGAAAACTTCAAGTAGGGCATAGATATCGGCATCCATGGCTTTCAGTGCAGCTACTATTTTGGTTCGCTGTACGTCATTAGTTCCCTTGTAGTTCTCAACATTAAAACTGACAACTTTCAAATTATAATCTTCTTCAATCTCACAGGTTATGGGACGTTCATTGCCTTGAAATTCCGGTTTTTTTGTTAGCGTAATGGTGTATTTTCCATTACTGTAACTGGCGGTTCCAGTCAGTTTTGCTACGGTCTGTCCGATACGACAGGTACCATTTGCATCAGTGAATGAATAAACTCCTTGCTTTACAGTGATCTGATTATCTTGATTCTCTTTATTCTTTTGATTGAACATCTCTACACCGGGTAGATTCTTTTCTGTGGGAGTCCATAGCGGACCGTCAGAAAGAGTGATTGAACCGTAGGCATAGCTGTAATTGTTTGTCAGCGTCAGTGTATTAGTAATAGTCACTTCTTTCCCATCTAAAGCGTTCGTTTTAAAATCATCAGGGAAGATAACTTTTTGCTGTGCAAACAGCAATGCAGGTAATAAATGAATAAATAGGAGTAGTTGTCTTTTCATAAGCAAATGTTTTAGATGAATGATTTAGATTTATTTCTTTATTTTCATTTCCATCAGTACCGGGTTGTGGTCACTACATAAGTCCAAGTCAGGCGAGTAGTAGCGGTATCCCTGAATGGTGGGTGAATGGAAAATATAGTCGATACGCAACAAACGTTTGAAGTAGCGGAAGGTATACATGTAACCCCGTCCACTGGTGCGGAACCCGTCTTTAAGTATATCACTTAATTCTGTATAGGTGTAGGAAGACGGCAAAGAGTTGAAGTCACCGCACACTACTACGGAGTAAGGACTGGCGAGGGCCAGTTGACGGATACTGTCTGTCTGTTCGGCACGCTTCACAAAGTTGTCGTGCAAAGTGTTGATAGCACCTTGTACAACTTCCACTTCACGACGGGTGTCATTCGTATTGTTAAGACCGCGTTCCCATTTCCGACGGTTTTGATTGACACTGGTAGTCTGCAGGTGGTTGTTGAGCAGACGGACAGTGTCTCTTCCTAATATGATATCGCACTGCATGCTGCAGTTGGCACTTTGCGGATAAGAAATAAATCGGGGATTGATGAGTGGGTAACGGCTGAATACGGCGATAGGAAGCACTCCGCTGATGGAGTCTTCAGTGGGTATCAAGGCATATCGCCAGTGGGAAAATACATTGCGGATGCTGTCCATCGGAAAGTACTGATTGTCGCCGAACTCTTGGAAGCAGAGTACATCGACTTCTTGTTGTTTCATGTAGCGGGCAATCTCTTTGCAGGAGTAGCCGGTGATCTCGGTACCAAAATTGCCGACATTATAAGTGGCTACTTTCAAATATCCATCGGCATAGTTACTACTGTAATGTCCTTCAGGGATTTTTTTTGTGAAATTGAATTGAAAAACGGAAAGTATATAACCGTAGTTGAAAGCCAATGCCGCAAAAGGGATGAGGATCCAGCGACTGCGGGCAAATGCCCAACAGATGGCAACCAGTAGATTGCATATCAGTAATATTGGAAGAGCTAATCCCAATACAGGCATATATTTGGAATTAGCAGGATCAAAGTTCCCGGAAAAGGCGGAGATAATAGTAACAGTAGCCAGAATGACTGTCAGGATCACTGGAATACTGCGGAAGAGACTGTGAATTTCAGATTTTCCCATGTTTATTGAAAGGAATGTTATTTTATAATATTTACCGGTTTTCCTTCCGCATACGCTTTCAGGTTACTGACTGCTATATGTATCAGCCTTTGGCGTGCTTCAAAGTTGGCCCAGGCGATGTGTGGGGTGATGAAACAATTTCGTGCAGTCAATAACGGATTGTCCGGACGAGGTGGTTCTTCGGAGAGAACATCCAGTCCGGCGGCATATATTTGTCCGGTGTTCAAGGCATTGGCAAGATCTTGCTCATTAATAAGTGGACCACGTCCGGTATTGATAATGATGGAGGTAGGTTTCATTAAAGAGAGACGGCTGGCGTTGACCATTTCGCGAGTACTGTCGTTCAACGGACAGTGCAGGCTGACGATGTCGCATTCGTGGAATAATTGGTCGAGATCTGCTTTTCTGATTTCGGGTGGGAGTTGCAGACGCGATTTAGAAGTATAGGCCCATACCTTCATTCCGAAGCCAATGGCTATACGGGCAGTGTTATATCCGGTCTGTCCCAGACCGATGATTCCTATCTTCTTGCCAAGCAATTCAATAAGTGGGGTATTGTAGAAGCAAAAGTCAGGGTTCTTGCTCCAGTCTCCTCTGCTGACCTCTTCAGAGTAATGGCGTACTTGTTGAGTGATATTCAGTATGTGGGCAAATACCATTTGTCCTACGGAGGGAGTGCTATATGCAGGAATGTTGGTGACAATGATACCTCGTTCACGGGCGGCAGCTATGTCTACTACGTTGTAGCCTGTAGCCAGCACGCCGATATATTTCAGATCGGGCAGGGCAGCCATCATTTCGCTGTTGATCACTACTTTATTGGTGAGGAGGGCTTCTGCACCGGCAGCACGTTCCAGTACTTCGGCGGGGGCGGTACGATCATAAATTACGCATTCGCCAAACTCTTTCAATTTGTCCCAGCAAAGATCACCGGGATTTGCGGTGTAACCGTCTAATACTACAGTTCTCATTTTGTTTATGTTTAAAGTGAGTACGCAAATTTAGGGAAAAGATTTAGGATTATGCTTATAATGGTATATTTTGTTGTGGTCGGTGTGTTTGTTGGAAGAAGTAGTATGGGATATATTAAGTAAGGATTATTTCTTAAATTTATCCTCGCCCCATAATGCTTTCATGCGTTCTGCATGTTTCTGCTCGGCAGCATTGTCTTGTGCTTCCCAAAGGCGACGTTTTTTCAGTTCATCGGGCATGAATTGCTGTTTCACGAAATGACCTGGATAGTCATGGGAATACTTATAATTGTCTCCGTAACCTAATTGTTTCATTAATTTGGTAGGTGCATTACGCAGATGCAACGGAACGGGTAGATTGCCCGTTTCCCGTACAAGTTCCAAAGCATTGTTGATGGCCATGTAGGCGGAATTACTCTTCGGGCTTGTAGCAAGATAAATAGTAGCCTCTGCTAGTGGAATACGTCCTTCGGGCCAGCCCACTTTCATTACAGCATCAAAACAGGCATTGGCAATCAGCATAGCATTTGGATTTGCCAGTCCGATGTCTTCCGATGCGGAAATAACGAGCCGGCGGGCAATAAAGGCAGGATCTTCCCCAGCTTCTACCATACGGGCGAGCCAATATACGGCACCATCGGGATCACTACCACGAATAGACTTAATGAAAGCAGATATGATATCATAATGCATTTCTCCATCCTTATCGTAAGCCAGAGGATTTTGTTGCAGACGTTCGGTAACTATCTCATCAGTAATGACCACCGGATCATTGGCTTCGGAAGAAACTACAAGGTCCAGAATATTAAGCAGTTTACGCGCATCTCCACCACTATAGCGGAGCATGGCAGTCGTTTCTTTCAGTTCGATTTTACGCTCTTTCAGAATATGGTCGGTGGTGACGGCACGTTGCAGTAATTCCATGAGGTCTTCTTTCTCCAAAGACTTCAGTACATAGAGTTGGCATCGTGACAGCAGTGGGCGGATTACCTCAAAAGAGGGATTTTCTGTAGTGGCACCTATCAATGTCACTGTACCTTGTTCCACTGCACCAAGCAAAGAATCTTGTTGCGATTTACTGAAACGGTGGATTTCATCAATAAACAGTATGGGGCTGCCTTGTGAGAAGAAGCGGTTGCTCTTGGCGCGTTCTATCACTTCTCGTACGTCTTTCACGCCACTGGTAACGGCACTCAATGTATAGAATGGAGTTTCCAGTTTATTGGCAATGATCTGTGCCAGTGTGGTTTTTCCTACACCCGGAGGTCCCCACAAAATAAATGAAGAGATACGTCCCGCATCAATCATCTTACGTAGTATTGCACCTGGTCCTACTAAATGTTTCTGACCGATGTACTCATCTAAAGTTTTAGGACGAAGCCTTTCTGCTAAGGGAGTCATGTGATTTAATTATGAATTAAGAATTATAAATTATGAATGACCATGCGGTAACTATAGCGTAGTCTAATTCATGAATTTATAATTCATCATTATTTAGAATATCATTAATATCATAAAGCGTATGCCTCCTTTCTTTACACCTGGAATATCCGTGTAAGTGAGGCGGCGTACATATTCGATATGCAACAGTTTGAAAATGTTGTAGATACCTACGCTGGCTTCCAGATAAGGAGTACTACCCATTACATGGCTGGTAGGCATACCGTCGCGCATAGGGAAGAGGAACAATTCGTCATTGTGGCTCTTATATGGGTTATTCTTATCCGTAAGTGTTCCGTACATGCCACGGATACGGAAAGTTTCGCGCCATTTCAGCTTTTTAATGAGGGGAATACGATTGAATAGCTTCCCGTTCATATCATAAGTGATGGCAAGAGAGGCATAACGGTCATTCAGGAATTCCATATTGTTGATAAGGCTGAAAGACTCATTGTGCTGGGTGATATATGAAAGGTTTGCCATGGGCAGGTTCAGTAAAGGGAACGGTACTGTATTCCATTGGGCACCGGCACGGGCGGTGATGTCTAGTTTACCCCAGGAGCCAAACCAGAAACGTTTGCGGATACTGGCTTCAGTAAGATTGAAGTTATATTCGCCACCCAGCACACCTTTCAGACCAATGGTATGGGAAAGAGAGAAGATCGGGGCATCCAGAGACACCGGAACACGACGTTGCTTCGTATTGACAAATGTTTCCCCCGGAGCATAACGTAGGGTAACGCCAAGCTCGGTTGTAGTGATATCTTTGACGAATGTATTTGTGTCATCCCATGAACCAGCTATGTTGCCGTCGTTCTTCCAATATTGCAATACACCGCCGGCAGGTTCGTCATTGCGGTGGCGTGCCATAGCTTTGATGGAGAAACCGGCATTCGTTTCCAACTCATACGTCAGGGTAGCATCACGCATATATGACATTTGGTCTACCTTTGTCCACTTCCAGCCTACAAACATATTGTCCTTATCTGTTGAGAGGTATTTGTCCATCGGAGACATGACATCGTAGCTGTAATCGAAAGCGATATAATGTTTTGGGAATTCCCATAACACATACTCACGCTTATTAAATGAGTAGGCTGCCTGACCTTTATAGAACCATTTCTTATCTTTTGTACCATAAGCACCATATCCGCTGAAACTCCAGTGTGGGTCGAAGTTACCGGTAGTCATACCACTGAGGCGGAAACGTGTACCGTTTACATAATTACTTGTGATACTGGTATTGATAGGACCGAAGTCGAACTTGCTGGGGTGCTTTTTGCTTCCTGTTTCTACAAAGTTCTCTATCAGGGCTTTTGCACCGAAGATAACATACTTGAAGCCTGGAATCTGTTCAATGCGATTCATGAATACGTCCATGTTACTCTCCTTTTTGGTGAGGGGAACCTGGCGTACTGAAGCCCAGTATTCATCGCTCTTGTTAAGCATGTTGGCTTCCTTGATGACATTACCTTTCAGGCGGAAAAGACGGGGCTCTATATCTTCAAATTTGTAATTACTGTACTTGGTAGTACGTTGTACTTCAAGTCCTTGCAAACCTTTCACGAATTGTAATTCTACAGTCATGTCGTCATCTGTCAGTACCCAGTTGCCATCCGGCATCTGTTCAAACTGCTGCACAATATCAAGATTGTCCACGAAGTTGACTCCAGTCTTTTTAGGGAGGTTCATGGTACATTTCTTCACTGCATAGGTGGAGTCTTTCACGACATAGAGATGTCCTGTAAAACCAAAGTCCTGCGAGTTCTGTGGAACGAAAGTAAGGTGTACACACTCCTGGCGGTCCACCATAATAGTATCCATAAGATAGAACTTATAAAAACTGATAGCGCCTCGTCCGATAGGGCTGACGAAACGGCGTTGCAACAGGCGGATGTCGTCATCATAGATATTGACGTCAGAGAATACATCGGTCAGAATGGTTCCCAGCATATCTCCAGTGTTGAAGAACTCTTCAATACCGCTGGAATTCATACCTTCGATAATAGTCTTTTCGCTTTTGGGACTTTTACGATAGATGGTTTTTGAAGACGTCTCTTTGATGGAAATAGGGAGAATCATCTTGTTGGTCTTGGGCGATATTTCTACCTGGTCCTTGAAGAATGAGAATTTTTTATAGATACCTTTCTCCATCTTCTCTGGAGTGACGTCGTTCATGGACATCTTCATCTTTTCATATTTCTGGTACTGATAGAAGTCATTGGCTTCCAGTTTCAGCCCTTTTTTATTTTCGATGACTTTTCTCATGAAATCCACGGCAGGGTTGTTTTTCCGGGAATATTTCTCTTTTTGAGGTTTTACCACTACTTCAGAGAGCATGACGTCGGCAGGTGCCATCTTCACGTTCAGCACTTTGGTGTTAGGAGTTAGTGTGACTTTCTTGGTCACATATCCGATGGCGGAGAATGTAAGCTCATTCCAACCTTTGCGGGTTTCTACTGTATATTCTCCTTCGGCATTGGTGATAGCACCTACACCTTTCCCCTCGTATTGAACGGTGATGTACATTAATGGTTCGTTGGTTAGGGAGTCGGTAACGACACCTTTTATCTGTGCGGATGCACTATGTGCAACAAATAGTGACAGCAGAAAAAGGATGATAGTTGTATATTGTTGTTTCATATTTAAGTCAGTATGAGGCTGCAAAGGTAGCAAATTACCATTAAATAAGAAGTAAATATAATCTAAAGAAATAAGAGGAATGTTTATATGCGCTCTTCTTTTATATCAAGGTAAAGGAAAAGATGCTGTTTTTTAGATTTTATGTTACCTTTGCAGGGATGAATAAATCTTGTCACAGCTTAACTATAAGAGTAATATATGAAACTTCATGTTGTTAGTTTTCAAGTGCCGTTTCCTCCTGATTATGGAGGGTTGATAGATGTGTATTATAAACTGAAGGCTCTGAAAGAAGCTGGCTGCTCGGTTATTTTGCATACATATAGGTATGAGGTGGCTGAGCAACCTGATTTGCTTAAGGTGGCTGATGCCGTCTATTATTATGAACGCTTTACAGGTTGGTGCTCTATGTTTTCTTTCCGTCCTTATATTGTTTACAGTAGGAGAAGTAAGTTATTGCTGGAACGTTTGTGTGAGGATGATTCCCCAATTCTGTTTGAAGGACTGCACACCTGTTATTTCCTCTCAAATCCTTTATTGAGAGACAGACAGAAATGGGTGAGGATGCATAATGTAGAGCATGATTATTATTACTTTTTGGGGAAGTCGTGTGTTTCTTGGTACGAGAAATGTTATTATTATTTGGAAGCTTGGAAATTGAAACATTATGAACGGGTATTGCTGTATGCTGATAAAATATTGGCTATTACCAATGCGGATGCTCTCTATTTCACTCAGAAATATCCTTTTGTGTCGACTTATTGTCTGCCTTGTTTCTTTGATAACATTAGTGTAGAAACTGTGACGGATGTAAGTCCGGAGAATGAGAAGTATATACTATATCATGGAAATCTGTCTGTTCTTGAGAATGTTCGAGTGATTAATTATATTCTGGACAACTTGCTGCCTAAGTTGGATATAAATATGCGGGTGGTTATTGCCGGTAAAAATCCTGATAAGCATTTACGGGAGAAAATTTCCAGAATACCGAATGTATCTCTTGTCGCAAATCCTTCGCAGGAAGAAATGAACTCTCTGATAGTCTTTGCACATATTCATTTACTGCTGACTTTCCAGAATACAGGAATCAAACTGAAGTTGATATATTCTTTGATGAAAGGGCATGGACATTGTCTAGTGAATTCGATGATGATTCCGGATCCAGGCTTTGAGGAAGTGTGTACAATTGCTGATGGACAAGAAGCACAAGTTATAGCTCTCCGTAAATTGTATCATACTCCTTTGATGCCTGAAGCGCTCCAATGGCGACAACAGGCTTTAATGAAAATGGGATATAACAATCAGGTTACTTTAATTCTCCATTAATCAACGTTTGCACAATACGTTCCGCTGTACGTCCGTCCCAACGGTCAGGTAACGTAGTATGTTTCCATTCGCCATGCATCAACGTTTCAAGTACGGCGGCAAATGCAACGGGGTCTTCGTTCACTAATTCATTAGTACCTACACGCCAGGTTTCGGGATGTTCGGCATAAGAGTTGAGCGTGATGCAGGGAACATCAAGGAAAGTAGCTTCTTCTGCAATGTTGCCGGAATCTGTGATGATACCTTTGGCATGGTTGATAAGATATCCGAAGTGCAGGTAACTTTGAGGCGGTAGAATGTGTAGGTTGGGTGCAGGTATTTCCAGCACTTTGATGGCTTTCTGCACGTATGGGTGCAACGGAGCAATAATGGGCATACCTTCGGATTTATCCACTAATGTTTGTATTAAAGATTTGAGCACATTCTTTTTGTTCAGCAACTCGTGACGATTGAGAGTGAGTAATAGATAGCCGTGTCCTTTCAAGCCCATGGTAGAGAACCATACGGGTTGCAACAGGCGGTGACGGTTATAGCGGACGGTATCTATTAGAATATTACCTACATAGTGGATGTATTCGGGAATCATGCCTTCCTGATTCAGGTTGCGGTTAGCCACCATACCTGCGGTAAACAGATAGTCGGAAATGGCGTCTACAATGGTACGGTTCACTTCGCGAGGCATATTCATATCGAACGAACGGGTACCGGCAATGAGGTGTGCGACTTTCAGCCCGCGCTTCTTGGCAACGATAGAACAACTCATGGTGGCTGTAAGGTCATCTACAACAAGAACTACCTGGGCGGGATGTGTGTTCAATTCCTTTTCGAAGGCAAGCATGATGGCAGCTGTTACTTCCGATTGGTCATGACCGCTGACTCCAAGATAACCATCGGGTTTCTTCATGTCCAGATCGGAGAACAGAGAGGCATCCAGACTGGTATCGTCTTGCCGTCCAGTATAAATAAGACGGTATGAAATTTTCTTTCCAGCTTCCTGTGCGGCTTTAATAGCCCGGGTGATAGGAGCTATTTTCATGAAGTTGGGGCGTGCACCCGATACGATTGTTATTTTCATTATATATAAATTGATGAGACAAAAATACGTTTTCTTAGGGAAATTATTTGTTACTTTGCCAATAAATTTAATGAATAGCAATTATAAATCATTAAACATTTAACGTTAATCATTGATTATTATGCCAACATTTGTTCAAATACTCGACTTTATAGGTACGTTTGCTTTTGCCATCAGTGGCATTAGGCTGGCTTCGGCAAAGCGGTTCGACTGGTTCGGGGCGTATGTGGTAGGTTTTGTAACTGCCATTGGTGGCGGTACGATACGTGATGTATTGCTGGGTGTCACTCCAGGCTGGATGACGGATCCTATCTATTTGATTTGTACGGGACTGGCCTTACTGTGGGTGATTCTTTTTGGAAAACATCTGATTCATTTGCATAACACCTTCTTTATATTCGATAGCATTGGTTTGGCGCTGTTCACAGTAGTCGGTGTGGGAAAAAGCATTGCACTGGGATATCCGTTCTGGGTAGCTATCATTATGGGTAGTATTACAGGTGCTGCAGGTGGTGTGATTCGTGATGTGTTTATCAATGAAATTCCACTGATTTTCCGAAAAGAGATTTATGCTATGGCGTGTGTAGTAGGCGGTACGGTTTACTGGATGTGCGATCTTATCGGGATACATTCATATGGATGTCAGGTGGCAGGCGGTATTTCAGTATTCGTCACACGTATTCTGGCTGTGAAGTATAATATCTGTCTGCCTATTCTCTCGGGAAGTGCGGCAGAAGTAGAAGATAAAGACAAGGATTAAAGATTTTGTTCCAAGAACAAACTGAATAATTGTAAAAGCGAATGGAAAAAGAAAAGGGTATCACCGGAAGAAGAGGTGATACCCTTTTTAATTAAAGGAGATTCTTGTTAGAACATTGCGTCTTTCGTGTTGAACAATTTTCTTTCATTCAGTTTCACTACTTTGCCGTATTTCTCCAGCTTCTTCACGTCGATATCTTTCGGGTTACCCATGATACCGATACAGTATGGTTTACCTTTGACATTTTCTTCGTAGAACTTTACGATATCATCGAAAGTCAGGGCATCAACCTTAGGCAGATTCTCTTTGGTAGGATCATCGTTATAGCCTACACGTTGCAATGATCTCATATACTCGGCTTTGTTACGGAAAGAAGGATGTGTAGTCAGCATCTCCTGGCGCATGTAGCTCTTGATGTTGTCTATACGGTCAGCATTCTTTGGCATGTCTGTAATCAACCCCATGAATACATCCAATGCATCGTTGGCTTTATCATTCTGTGTACCGATGTTACCGAACAGATAAGTCGGGTTGCCAGGCAATGAAGGTGTACCGATATATGCTCCGGCTGAATAAGCCATAGAACGTTTTCCACGGATTTCATCCAATACCAATCCATTGAAACCACCAGAGAAGTATTGATTGAATGCATCGCGAATCACGTCATCTTTCTTGTCGAATTTCTCCATTGGCATGAAGAAGTAGATTTGAGCCTGTTCAGCATCAGAGTTCGGCAGGAAGTAAACAGTGTTCTCCGTTACGGTAGCCATAGGTTTGTCCTGCGGTGAAGTGGTCGGTTTTTCGTTGGCAACCAGTGGCAGGTTTTTGCTGAGAACTTCATAAGCATTGTCGAAAGGCATTGTTCCGCAATAGAAGATTTCTGCTTCATAGTTGGCTGCGCGGTTGATGTCACCTGTCAACTCGGAAATCTGTAATTCATAAACTTCCTTGTCTGTCAGTTCGTCGATGTAGGATGATTTATCCTGGTAAATCATATACTGCATAAGTGCGCTGGACAAAGCGTTTACGTTTTCCTTGCGTTGCTGACGGCTACCCAACATGGAACCTTTGATACGGCTCAGCTGCTTTTCGTCCAGTTTCGGCATCAGAATCTGACGGGCGAGGAGCTGGCAAGCTTGCGGCAAAGTTTCTTCATAACCTTCCATGGTGATGTAGAGATAGTTGCTGTTAGCACTTACTTCACAAGTAGCATTCAGTTTACCAAGCTCTTCTTTCAATTGTTGTGGCTCGTAAGCACCCATGATACCTGCATTATTCATCAGGTCTGCTGCGATACCCAGTTTGCGGAATTCGCGCTCACCAACACCGTAACGCAGTGTTAAGCTGAATACATTATTTTCCGGATTCTGTGTATAGTACATCTTAGAGCGGTCGTTCAATTGTTTGCTTTGTACGTCAGCGAAGTTGATGAACTTCTCATCTACTTGTCCGATTGGCATGTTCTTGAATTGCGTAGCATACAGTGATTGTTTTCCTACAGGAGGTTCGATAGGTTTATATCCCGGTTTCTTAATTTTGGTACTCTTATCGAGTTTTCCTTTTTCGATGTAAATGGCAAGATAATCATTTGTCAGGTATTGCTTGGCAACACGTTTGATATCTTCTGTTGTGATAGCCATTACTTCATCTTTGTAGTTGAGAACTTGTCCCAGGTCTTCTTCACTGATGAAAGCATCCATCAACATATGTGCTTTGTAAGTGTTAGACTCCATTCTGCGGTCGAAATCACGACACATATTGTTCTTAATAGAATTGATTTGCCATTCTTCAAATTCACCGTTAGCTACTTTCTCAATAGCTTTCAGAGCTTTCTTTTCAGCACTCTTATTTGATTCGAAGCGACGTTGGTTTTCGTCGTACAAAGGGATGCAACGCACGATATTACGGCCTTGTTCGCGACGACTGTCTGAATAAGCAAAGCCTTGTGTCAATTCACCGTCAATGGTCAGCTTGTCCAGTGTACCGGTGTTGCTGTTATTGCTCAACAGAGACATAGCGATATCCAAAGGCTTTTCATCGGGATGTCCGGAAGGTACACCTTTATATACGAGGCATACATTGGGATAATAACCGATCTTTGCATTATATTGCTTACGGCCTTTGATTTCAAGGTCGGGATAAGTTTTACGTTCGGGAGTCGGTTTAGCTTGCAGGCGTCCGAAAGTAGCGTTGATACGTCCGCTGATTTGTTTAGCATCTACGTTACCAACGAGGATGAGCACCATGTTTTCCGGAGTGTACCAATCGTTATAATAGTCGATCAACTTACTCAAACGTGGGTTTTTCAGGTGTTCCGGCAATCCGATAATAGGGCGTGCGTAGGGATGTCCTTCGTATGCCTTGCTTGAGATAAACTCTTGCTGTACGCTGCTTGGATTGTCTTGGTACATGTTATATTCCTCATATACACTTTCCAGCTCGGTCTGGAAAGTACGGAATACTGGATTAATCATACGTTGTGAGTAGATTTCCAACCATTTATTGATTTGGTAAGGAGGGAATGAGTTGTGATAATAAGTTACATCGAAACTTGTTCCGGCATTCAATCCCTTTCCACCCATACTTTCTATCAGATTCATGAATTCGGTAGATACACTTACTTTAGCTGCTTCTACTGTCAGTTCATTGATTTCTTTAGCGAGGGCTTCTTTCTTCACGGGATCGGCTTCATCCGCCATTTCATCGTATTTGGCAATGATTTTATCGTAAAGAGGCTTTTCGGTAGCCCAGTCCAGTGCTCCGATCTTGTGGGACCCTTAAACATTACGTGCTCCAGGTAGTGTGCCAGTCCGGTATATTCTGCCGGATCGTTCACTGAGCCTGTTCGGCAGGCCACAATACCATATACATCCGATTTGGTGTTGTCTTCCCATATATATACGGAAAGGCCATTCTTCAGCTTGAATGCTTTCAGCCCTTGACCGTATGACGGCAGAGCGATAGCCATGATAGCCAGAAGAATAATGGAATTAATAATTCGTCTCATAAAATAAAGTGTTTTTAAATAAAGTGTTTTTGCTATATGTAGGCAAAACTATAAAAAAATCACAAACACTTTACGAAATCTTCGGAAAAAGATACGCTTTTTTTTAAAAAGACCGCCAGAAAACTCTCAAAATGGGGGTGAAAACTGCCATTTGATAGTTTTTGCCCTAAATAAAAACAAAACTCGACCCCTCGGAAACTTGAAACTTCCCTATACTTGCAATCGTGAATTTAAAATAATTATTAACTATTTAAAAGAGCAAAGTATGAATACCTACAGTTTTAGGAAGGATTTGATTAGTGTGCAAGAAGAACTGCTTCGCTTTGCATATAAGTTGACAGCCGATAAAGAGGAGGCGAATGATTTATTGCAGGAAACCTCACTCAAAGCGTTGGATAACGAAGACAAGTACATGCCCGATACAAATTTCAAAGGGTGGATGTACACCATTATGCGGAATATCTTTATTAATAATTACCGCAGAATTGTTCGCGAACAAACTTTCGTGGATCAGACAGATAACCTTTATCATTTAAACCTGCCGCAAAACTCCGGTTTTGCAAGCGCTGAAGGAACTTATGATTTGAAAGAGATGCACCGCATTGTCAATTCATTACCTCGTGATTATAAAGTCCCCTTCTCCATGCACGTTTCCGGTTTCAAGTATCGTGAAATAGCCGATCGGCTCGGATTGCCTTTAGGAACTGTCAAAAGCCGCATATTCTTTACCCGCCAGCGGCTACAACAAGAATTGAAAGACTTTGTTTAAAAACTACAGGTTAGGCTGCGAGCTTGACTATGAGCCTCTTACAGTGTGATTCTGTAAATTAAGCCTATATGGCTTTAACCGAATAGCCCAGGGCAGTGCCCTGGGTATATTTATGTGTACGCATTGGTGAAGACTGCTTGAATTGTGAAGAAATGAAATTCTGCTTTCAATATGATATAAAACATAACTTTTATAATAAATATTTAGCTCTTGTTTTTGACTATATGTCAGAATAAACCCCTATATTTGTACTTATTAAGTTAACTTACTAATCCATATATGTTAAACCGCTAACTACCGACTGCGATGAAAAAAGAAATTAAATTCAGTCTTGTTTACCGTGACATGTGGCAATCTTCCGGTAAATATCAACCTCGTGTAGACCAATTGGTACGTATCGCCCCCTTGATTATCGAAATGGGGTGTTTTGCCCGTGTGGAAACTAACGGAGGGGCTTTTGAGCAAGTGAATCTGTTGTATGGCGAAAACCCCAACAAGGCCGTACGTGCTTTTACTAAACCTTTCAATGAAGCAGGTATACAGACACATATGCTGGATCGTGGTCTGAATGCTCTGCGTATGTATCCGGTACCTGCCGATGTTCGTCGTTTGATGTATCATGTGAAGCATGCACAGGGAGTGGATATCACTCGTATTTTCTGTGGATTGAATGAAACGCGCAATATCATTCCATCTATAAAATATGCATTGGAAGCAGGTATGATACCGCAAGCTACGCTGTGTATCACGCATTCACCTGTACATACAGTGGAGTATTACGCTCATGTTGCTGATCAGCTGATCGAAGCCGGAGCACCCGAAATCTGTCTGAAAGACATGGCAGGTATCGGTCGTCCGGGTATGCTGGGGCGATTGACGAAAACAATTAAAGAGAGGCATCCGGAGGTGATCATTCAATATCATGGTCATAGTGGGCCGGGCCTGTCGATGGCATCTATTCTTGAAGTCTGTGAGAATGGAGCTGATATCATTGATGTAGCTATGGAACCGATGTCCTGGGGTAAAGTACATCCGGATGTAATTTCGGTGCAGGCTATGTTGAAAGATCTGGGTTTCCAGGTACCGGATATCAATATGAAAGCCTATATGAAAGCGCGTGCCATGACGCAGGAATTTATAGATGATTTCCTGGGTTATTTCATGGATCCTACGAATAAACATATGTCCTCTTTGTTGCTGAAATGTGGACTTCCCGGTGGTATGATGGGTTCTATGATGGCGGATCTGAAGGGGGTACATTCAGGAATAAATATGATACTGAGAGGGAAAAACGAACCTGAACTTAGTATCGATGATTTACTGGTGATGCTTTTCGACGAAGTGGAATATGTATGGCCTAAATTAGGTTATCCCCCACTGGTGACACCCTTCAGCCAGTATGTGAAGAATGTTGCGTTGATGAACGTTATGCAACTGGTGAAAGGTGAGGAGCGCTGGACGATGATAGATAATCATACCTGGGATATGATTTTGGGTAAGAGCGGACGCCTGCCAGGTGAACTGGATCCTGAGATTGTAGAACTCGCAAAGTCTAAAGGTTATGAGTTTGTAGATACAGATCCGCAGTTGAATTATCCGGATGCATTAGATGAGTTCCGGAAGGAAATGGATGATAACAACTGGGAATATGGTGACGATGATGAAGAACTCTTTGAGTTAGCCATGCACGACCGTCAGTATCGTGACTATAAGTCAGGTACTGCTAAGAAGCGTTTTGAGGATGAGTTACAACGCGCTAAGGATGCTGCCATGGTGAAAAATGGATATTCAGAAGAAGAAATAAAAAAACTGAAACGTGCTAAGGCTGACCCGATAATTGCTCCGGATAAAGGACAGGTACTGTGGGAGGTATCAGTTGAAGGTCCTTCTGTTGCTCCGTTCATCGGGCGTAAATACCAGCATGATGAAGTGTTCTGCTATCTTTCCACCCCATGGGGAGAATACGAAAAAATACCGACCGGATTTACCGGACGTGTCGTAGAGATATGTGCCAAGCAGGGTGATACTGTGAATAAGGGTGATGTGATCGCTTATATCCAGAGGAGCGATATCTTTGCGTAACTAGTGATTAGTAATAAGTGATTAGTGATAGCAGGCTGCATTATGATACCGCAAGGGCTAATCACTAATCACTTACCGTTAATCACTTATTAACCCACTTTTTTATCGTCTCCTTTAGTACCTCCTGTGTGAAAGGTTTAGTCAGGAAATCGTTGCACCCCACTTCAAGTGCTGCTTTACGGTCATGATCATAGGCAAAAGCAGTCAGGGCAATGATGGGGATATCGGGTGATAGTTCACGGATGATTCTTGTTGCATCCAGTCCGCCGAGGTTCGGCATTTTCATATCCATCAGGATGATATCCGGATTTAATTCCACAAACATATTGACGGCTTCCATACCATCTTTGGCACGTTCCAGGTGATATTCTTTTCCTAAGATGGCTTTGATCAGGATATAATTACTGTCGGTATCTTCGGCTATCAGGATTGTTTTCATTAGAGAACTTTCAGGTATAGCTTGACTCTTTTCAGTTGTTTCTTTTGGTTCATTGGTTGTCGATCCACTCTCTTCAAGTACAGTTTCAGGCATTTCTTTTTCTTCCTCTTTGGCAATCTTTGCAGGCAGGTTAAAGGTGAAAGTAGTACCTTTCTCCAATTCGGAAGTCACGGAGATTGTTCCGCCCAGACGTTCAATGATGGTCTTGCAAATTGCTAACCCTAATCCTGTACCTTGTGCAAAATTGTTTGCTTTCACAAACCGTTCGAAAACTTTTCCTATCTTTTCGGGAGCAATGCCTGTTCCTGTATCAGTTACATGGAAAATGATATTTTCCCCTTCTTGGTGGTATCCATAACTGATACTTCCATGAGTTGTGAACTTGAATGCATTTCCTATCAGGTTTGATATAACCTGGAAAATACGATTCTTGTCCGAATCGATGCGAATATCTTCATCCGAAGGTTCAAATATTAACTCAACATCGGAAGGACAACGGAATACATGGGCATCATGAATCTCTTTACAAAGCGGATATAGGCGGACGGGAGCAATGCTGAATTCAACAATACCGGCTTCTATCTTTGATAAATCCAGTATTTCGTTGATGAGTTGCAGCAGGCGTTCGTTGTTAGCTTCCACTATGTTGTAATATTCTTTGCGTTCCTCTGTATTTTCACTTTCGGCGATGATGCGTGAGAAACCTACAATGGCATTGAGTGGTGTACGTATTTCATGACTCATATTGGCAAGGAAAGCCGATTTGAGCTGATCGGAAGTTTCCGCTTTTTCTTTGGCAACCATTAATTCACGTTTCATCAGTTCCATGTCGGTGATGTCCCATTCTATATTCAATAAGATGGGAGAGAAGTCGTTACTTTCTATTTTCATCTTCCGTTTGTCAAGGAAAAGAGATTGTCCGTTACCATCACGTTCTTCCGTAATCCAGTGCATTTCTTGTCCTGTAGCAGCTATCTCAATGTCTTGGCGACGTTTTTCTTGTGCTATTTCCAGAGGATAGAAGTCGAAATCGTCTTTTCCCAGAGCTTCCTGCATAGTGATTTCACGGTTATATGATTCACGGTTGCGGTATAAGTACTTAAAATTGTTTTTTATATCTTTCACGACGATACCTGCGGGCAAATACTCTATGGTTTTGTCTAATATCTGGCTGAAGCGTTTGATTTGCTGTTCGTGTTTGATGCGTTGGGAAATATCCCGGCCGAATGCCCAGATAGTTCCTTCACCTTCATCACTGATGATACAATAGGCATTACTTTCGTATGCCAGTATTTCGGGGTAGAGTGGCAGAGGGTTATACATAGTGACACACAGTTTCTTTTCTCCATTCTTGATGGAAACAGCCAGTTTTTTCCATTCTTCTTCATTCCGGACATATGAGTCGATTTCATAAATTTTTAGTTGGGTGATGTCATCTGTATTGTTCAGGTTGTGGTGCAGCTTGAACTGGCGGTTGGCAAATATCAACGTACCATCTTCATGGGCTGCAAAGATGTCTTCTGTGGAATTGTTGATGGCATGTGTCAGCAGATTGATGTCATTGCGTCTCTGCTGGATGTCGGTGATATTTTGTATATATCCTTCCAGGGTAACATTGCCGTCCTTGTATCGTTCGCGGGTGAATGCTTTCAGGCGGATATAAAAGACTTTTTTGTCTAAGGAAATACGATAGTCTATGCTTTCTTCCATATTCCCTTTGAGATTTTGGACGAGCCAGTTGCTGAAACTGTCTCTATCTTCAGGAAGAATAAAATTCAGGTAGTCGGATAGGAGAATACTTTGTTCTGCTTCCGTACACATGATACCTGTCTGACCTGAATAGCTGAATTCCTTGGCGTTGGCATTATATATCCACCTGCCAATGAGCGCGGCCTTTTGTATTTCAAACAGTTCCCGATTTTTTCTTTCCAGTTCCAGTTTGCGTTGGCTGCGTTCCGTAATGTCACGATATTGACATAATATTAGGTCGCCATAGGGCTGCATGATACATTTGAAGAAATAATTTCTACCCCGCAATGTGAGTTCATAATTGCGGATTGATTTTGTTTTCTGGAGTAAGACTTTCTTGAATTCCGGATAAAACTCACGGTAGGTATTGGAGGGTAACAGGGATAGTAAATTCTTTCCAAGTAGCCTTTTTTCTTTTATGAACCATAAATCTACATTATGGATAGCTATATCTACACATACACCGTCTTTGTCCATGAGTATTAGTGTGTCTGATACCATGTTCAATAGTTTTTCGGAGTTGTTTGTGTCTTTCAGGATGCTTTTCATGTCTTCTTGTGTATTTAGATTTATAATTGGACAGGTACCTTATTTTCCCGCCCTTCGTGATTTTTCCCAAGCTCCACTGCTATTGTCTTTACGTTTACTTAGGTAGCGGAATCCCCTTATTACATTGACGTTCATAAAAAGGAAGTAATAAGGTATGAAGAGAATTTTGTTTTTAATATGTCTTCTTGAAAGGATGTATCCCCAGATACCCATCAGGTAAAATAGAACCTGTAATCCCAGAATGATAGCGTAGAATAGAGGACAGTTACCAGTAAAGAGTAATATAACATTGAGGGGCAGCAACAGGAACAGGAGGATAGGGGTGATAGACCATCGCAGAACACGATGGGATACATATTGGAAATTAAGCCAGCCATAGCGGAACGGGTTCAGTAACGGACGTAATCGCCAGATAGACTGTAGTCCTCCGGCTGCGATGCGTACTTTACGTTTTTCTTCTTCCTGCATATCGGCAGAACCACTTTCGGTGGCGTAAGCTGTAGCACAGTAAGCAATGGTATAACCGTGCATGGCTATGCGGAGGGAGAGGATGAAATCATCGAGTAGGGTATCCGTTCTCATGTCTTCGAATAATTCGCGGCGTACAGCGAACAATTCTCCGGCGGCTCCTACAGCTGAGTAAAGACGTGAATCGAGTGCTTTCAAAGTCGACTCATATTTCCAATAGATACCTTCTCCACCTGATGCTGCATTATCTTTGCTTTGTACGGCAATACGTTTTTCTCCGGCAACACACCCTACTTTAGGATTGGTAAAAGCATGAACGATTTCACGCAGAGCTTCACGGTTCAAGTGGGTATTGGCATCAGTGAATATGACGAGTGGCGTTTTTACAAACTTCATTCCCCGGTTGAGGGCAGCGGTTTTTCCCTGCCGTTGGGGCTGATGGAGTACGGTGGCTTGAGGCCAGCGTGAAAGGCGTTCATTAGTGTGGTCGTTACTGCCATCGGTTACCCAGAATATTTGCAGTTTCTCTGTAGGGTAGTCTAAGTCCAGGCAGTTTTGCATTTTTTCGTCTACAACGTCTTCTTCGTTGTAAGCTGCAATAAAGAGTGTGAGTTCAGGCAACTCTTCATCAGGAGGTATGGGGTAGTGGATCGGCTTACGGAAAGTTTCCTTTATCTTAACCAGAATATATAATACAATTCCATATCCTATATAAGTGTAGAATACGATAAAAAGGCTTATCCAGAATACTATCTCGAGGGTTCTCATTATAAAGTTGTTTAAGGTAAACAAGTAATAATGCTCAAAAGTATGGATAATCTTTTACTGATGCAAGAAAAGGGGGAAGATTTATCAAAACGCTTCTGTCATATTGAAATAAAACAGTGTTTGGTTGTTGACTGTATTTTTACCCAAATCAAGACGGACATTCATACGGGGCTGTACTTCAATACGTAGTCCGACACCGTAGTTGGGAAGTACACCCTCTATCTTGCCGGGAGTGGGACCCATGAATCCGCAACCTGTCCAAGCTACGAAACCTACATGGTTTAGCATACGCTTCAGCCAGGTACTCTTATCAGTGTTTATCATCTGGCGATACTCCGCCATAACCACATGGGAAGATTTGTCACGATATTGTCCCATATAATAACCACGCAGGTCAAAAGGAGTTCCGGTAAGCATGTATTGTGTCAAAGGTACATCTCCAAACACGTTTTTAGTTTGTGCTGTCCAGGCAATGACCTTACGTTTCCCGACAGTCTTATATTGACGATAGTCTATCTCCAAGCGATAAAAGTTTTTATCGCTCCCGAGAAATTTGGTATACATCATTCCACGGAAATCGAGGTACATGCCCGAGTAGGCATTGGAGGGAATGTCACGGCTGTCATAAGTCAGCAGAAAACCAAGTCCGGAATTGAAATTTTTGTAACCTTTCTCTGTACCTCCGGCTGCCTTGTAGGATGGTTCGTCTACCAGATGTTTGGCGGGTTCTGTTATATCGTCATAGTTGATGTCTATCTGTGGTCCGGCAAATATATTGCTGTTGCCTAAGCGGAAAAGGAACCAGGGATTGAACTGGATACCACTGTAGCGGTATTGGCTGGTACTGTCGCTACGAACATAATTCTTGTTTGTACTGTAGCCCAGACCGTAGAAATTATCTTCCGTGTTTTTATAAGCAAATTTTCCGAAGATGCGGAAACGGTCACCTTTAAAAAAGAGTTGAGGCTTGGAAAAGAGGTTGATGCCACCATTGAACAAGAAAGCGATGGCTACAGGAACTACAGAACGCAACTGTGTAGTGTCACTGGGATTCATGCGGAAAGTCATCAGAGCGCTACCACCAAGTACTGCACCAAAATCGGGAGTATAACTCGGACCACCCAAAATATTATAATGCAAGTTTCGTTTTGCTACCTTTTGTTTACGCAATTCACGCTTAGTCAATGCAGGAGTCGTATCGTTGCCAGTAATCATCAAATTCATTCCTTCCTGAGCGGAAAGTGCTGTTACTGAAAGTAGTAATGTAATAATACCTGTTATATATCTTTTCATATCATACGAATGAGGGTGCAAAGAAAACTAATAAATTTGAATTAGTTTTCAATTCAAAAGACAATAAATCTAAAGATTTTACTAAAAGTTTCAAAAAAGCCATTAATTTTGCATCTAATCAAAGAACTGGCAGTGGGAATTGCCAATGGCCTTTTTTCGAAGTATCGGACATTTAGACTAATATAAGACCATCCCCGTACCCGGTCCGTGTCTGGTCCATACCAAAGCCGTACCAAGTCCAAGCTCTTAGACACGGAGCAAGTACGGACTTGATGGGGGGAAGACCTGTAGAAGACAGGAAAAATAGACCAATTACTATACAAACCATATATTTTATGAATAAACGAATTTTATCAGTTTTTGTTTTCAGTGCCGCTTTATTTTCCATGCAGGCACAAGACGGAAAAGGGGGAATCAGCGAAACGATGCTGAACCAGATTAAACAGGGCTATCAAGGCACCACTGCCGATAAGGCTCTTCGTAATGCCATCGGAAACAATGACATTCGTAAACTTGCACTGAATCAGGAGAATCTGACAGGAATGGATACTCATTTTTCTGTGAAGGTAAATTCTAAAGGAATTACAGATCAGAAGTCGTCCGGACGTTGCTGGCTCTTCACCGGACTGAACGTGATGCGTGCCAAGACTATTGCCAAATATGATTTTCAATTTTTTGAATTTTCGGAGATTTACCCTTTCTTCTGGGATCAACTGGAGAAAGCCAATCTTTTCCTGCAGGGTATTATCGACACCCGTGAAAAGCCTATGAGCGACAAAACAGTGGAATGGCTTTTTCAACATCCTTTGAGTGATGGAGGAACATTTACGGGGGTTGCTGATATTGTCAGCAAATACGGTCTGGTACCTAAGGAAGCTATGCCGGAAACCAATAGCAGTGATAATACTTCGCGTATGGCAAATCTGGTTTCTTTGAAATTGAAAGAATACGGCCTACAATTGCGCGACCTTGCTTCTAAAGGGGCAAAACCGGCGGCATTGGAAAAAGAGAAAACAACAATGCTCGGTACTATATATCGTATGTTGGTACTGAATTTGGGTGTTCCACCTACAGAGTTCGATTATGTACGTAAGGATGCCAAGGGTAATCCTGCGGAGACCGAACATCACACTCCGATGTCTTTCCTGAAGAAATATGGTGATGAGAATCTGCTGGGCAATTATGTGATGGTAATGAACGACCCTTCCCGTGAATACTACAAATGCTATGAGATAGACTATGACCGCCACCGCTACGATGGCAAAAACTGGACCTATGTAAACCTGCCTGTAGAAGATATCAAAGAAATGGCTATTGCTTCTTTGAAAGACAGTACCATGATGTATTTCTCTTGTGATGTGGGTAAGTTCCTGAATTCCGAACGTGGTTTGCTCGATGTGAAGAACTATGATTACGAATCGCTTATGGGCACTACTTTCAATATGGATAAGAAACAACGTATCCAGACTTTTTCCAGCGGTTCTTCTCATGCCATGACGCTTATGGCAGTAGATTTGAATAAGGACGGAAAGCCTGTGAAGTGGATGGTGGAAAATAGCTGGGGACCTGCAAGCGGTTATCAGGGGCATTTGATCATGACGGATGAATGGTTCGATGAATATATGTTCCGTCTGGTTTTGGAAACTAAGTATGTGCCTGCTAAGGTAATGGATCTGTTCAAACAGAAGCCTATTCGTCTACCCGCTTGGGATCCTATGTTTGCGGAAGAAAATTAACACGATAACTCATCTTGTCGTCATCGTGCTCGTTAACGAAAGGAATTGCGGAAATTTATCCGTAATTCCTTTTGTTTTTGCTCTTTATTCACGTTCTTTTTTGCTACTTTTGCGGCAAATTAATGAAACCATTAT